>ENA-UPTJ01000800-UPTJ01000800.1-marine-metagenome-genome-assembly--contig:-NODE-800-length-18639-cov-4.458513_pt1 | contig 18639 bp, 16 predicted proteins | sample MGYA00238168_ERZ767080 | MGnify/ENA primary metagenome ERZ767080 (study PRJEB28935, sample SAMN06266237) | marine metagenome | isolation source: Columbia River Estuary | place: USA:Columbia River Estuary... | reverse complement strand
CCAAGCGCTCTTGGAGCTTTTCCTTGTCGTAATCAGACGTGGTTATTTCGATCTGCGCTTTGATCTGGTTCACACGCGCGGTAATATCTTCTTTCTTTCCTTTACCACCCACTACAGTCGTGTTGTCTTTATTGATGGTCACGGAGGTTGCTTGACCCAAATAGGTCAGGTCAGCGTTCTCTAGTTTGAAACCTTGCTCTTCGCTGATCACGATGCCTTTAGTCAGGATGGCAATGTCTTGCAACATTTCTTTACGGCGATCGCCGAAGCCAGGAGCTTTCACGGCTGCTACCTTTAACGTGCCACGGAGTTTATTGACCACCAGGGTAGCCAGTGCTTCTCCTTCGAGATCTTCCGCGATGATCAGCAACGGGCGACCCCCTTGTGCTACTTTCTCCAGGATGTGCAAAATATCTTTCATGCTGCTGATCTTCTTGTCGTAGATCAGGATGTAGGGATTTTGCAACTCCACTTCCATTTTTTCGCTGTTGGTCACGAAATAAGGAGAGATGTATCCGCGATCGAACTGCATGCCTTCCACCACATCCACAGTGGTATCGGTTCCTTTGGCTTCTTCCACTGTGATGACCCCTTCCTTGCCAACCTTGCTGAAAGCTTCCGCGATCAGTTTTCCGATGGTCTCATCGTTGTTGGCCGAAACAGTGGCCACTTGCTGAATTTTTTTGCTGTCGCTTCCGACGGTTTGGCTTTGGCTCTTCAAGCTTTCTACAACCAAAGACACGGCCTTGTCGATGCCGCGCTTGAGGTCCATCGGATTGGCGCCGGCCGCTACCATTTTCAATCCCTCGCTGATGATGGCTTGGGCGAGTACGGTCGCTGTTGTAGTACCATCACCGGCGATGTCGGCGGTTTTGGAGGCCACTTCTTTTACCATCTGGGCACCCATGTTCTCAATGGGATCTTCCAGTTCGATTTCTTTAGCTACGGTAACCCCATCCTTCGTTACAGAGGGAGCTCCGAATTTTTTCTCGATCACCACATTGCGGCCTTTGGGACCCAGGGTGACTTTCACGGCGTTGGCCAACGTGTCCACGCCTTTTTTCATTTTATTTCTGGCTTCGATGTCGAAGAAGATCTGCTTTGCCATGGTAGTATTAATTTTTTAAATATTGATTAAAGGGATCAAACAATGGCCAGGATGTCCGACTCACGCATGATCAGGTAATCGGCGCCATCGATCTGGATCTCGGTACCGGCGTATTTTCCGTAGAGCACCATGTCACCGGGCTTGACGGTTACGGGTTCATCTTTCTTACCCGGTCCGGCCGCAATGACGGTTCCGCGTTGTGGTTTTTCTTTGGCCGTATCTGGGATGATGATCCCGCCGGCGGTTTTTTCTTCAGCGGCGGCTGCTTTGACGATCACCCGGTCGTGGAGCGGGGTTACGTTGACTTTCTTAGCCATAATCGTATAGGTTTTATAAAATTTTTGAATGTTTCCCACCGGTGATTCGGCGGGTCGCGAAGGTACTGTAAATAATATGCCAGCCGGGTTTAGACTGCAATTTTTGCAGTCGAGGCTGAAAAAACGTTCGGTTTCAACGGGTAGTGCCAATCGAACACCGAAATTCTGTCAGGCTTCGGGCAATCCACTCCTCCCTCCTTATCTTTGCGGCCGCAAGTTCTTATCAATGATCAGCCGTCGCAACATCCGGGTCAAAGTCATGCAGACCCTCTACGCCCAGTCCTCCCTGGATTCGGCCACCCCCCTGTCCAATTCCGTTGCCCATCTTCAAAAACACTACGAACAAACTCGCCAGCTATTGGTGTTCTTATTGTGGACCCTGACGGAGATTGGCCGACAGGTCGAAAAACACGCCCTGCAAAAAGCCTCCAAGCACTTACCCACGGAGGCCGATCTGCAGATCAATACCAAATTGGCCGGCAACGAAATTCTTTGGGAGATCCAACAGGATACCACGCTCGCTGATCACCTGAAAAAAGATCAGGGTGCCCGCCACGGCATGGAAAATCTGATCAAAGAGATCCATGCGCATTTACTGGAGTCGATCACTTATCAGCAATACATTGCCCAACCGAGTCGTACCCGCAGCGAAGAGAAAAAGATGCTGCTGCAGATCCTGAACGACCAGATGATCGAATTCGAGCCCTACGTGGAATGGTTGGAATATCATTTCACCAATTGGGAAGATGATGCCGAGGCCATTCTACAATTGCTCACGCAGTATTTGCAGAAACCAGGAAAATTGAGCGGGCAAAAAGAAGGCGTCTCTTTCCAGCAATTGATTCCGGCCGACAAATGGAATTTTGGAAAGGAGCTGCTCACGACCGTGATCGAAAAAAACGAACACCTGCTGAGTCTGATCGTTCCCAAACTCAAGAATTGGGACCCGGAGCGCATCGCCAGCTTGGACATGATCCTCATGAAAATGGGATTGGCTGAATTGCTCTACTTCGAGACCATCCCCCCCAAAGTGACCCTGAATGAATACATCGACCTGGCCAAGGAATACAGCACGGCCCAGTCGGGACAATTCGTCAATGGCATTCTCGACAACATTCATAAAGAACTGGCTGAAGCCGGTCAGCTGAAAAAGATCGAATTCCGCAAATCCTGATCATCCAATTATATTTGCACCAACCGAAATGATCATGAAAAAGTTATTTCTACTCTCGACCCTGGCGCTGAGTCTGATCGCTTGCAAACAGACCGATAAAAACAAATCGGCGACCGACGCGGAGATTCAAAAAAAAGAAGCCTTGCAGGCGGCCATTGGAGATACCACGAACCTGACCGAGATCCAATGGATCGATTCCGTTGACCGCAAATTAGGAAAGCTCAAAGCCAATGAATCCATCAACATCACTTGGCGCTTTCGCAATGCAGGCGATAAACCCCTCGTGATCGAAAATGCTACCGCCTCTTGCGGTTGCACCGTTCCCGAAAAACCCGAACAGCCCATCGCGCCCGGACAAGAAGGCGTGATCAAAGCTACTTTTAACGGCAGCGGTCAAGGCACCATTCTCAAACAAGTCCATGTTTTCGGAAATCTGAAGCCAAATCGGGAACAAACCCTCAGCTTCACCGGCGATATTGATGTCAAATAATTCAACCACCAACTTAAACTACTCAAATGTTCAAGCGCATTTCTTCCCTCTTCGTCCTCGTTGTTTTGTTCTTACAAGCCTGTACGCCGCCTCCCGGAGCAGGCAGTGCCAATAAACCCAGCGGCCCTCTGGGCGATTATGGATCGCTGATCTTCATGGGGATGATCATCTTGGTATTCTGGATGTTCTTCATCCGCCCTCAAGCCAAAAAACAAAAAGAACAAAAGAAATTCATCGAGAACATGGGCAAAGGCGAAAAGATCGTGACCATCGCCGGTATTCATGGAACCATTAATAAGGTGAATGAAGACGGAACGATCCAACTCGAAGTAAGTCCGGGTAGTTACCTCAAGATTGAAAAATCCGCCATCAGCATGGAGTGGACCGCCGCCATCAACAAACCGGCTACTGCCGAGAAAAAATAAATCCAAACCGGCCTCGTGCCGGTTTTTTTCATTCGTATTTTCAACCATGCTTCGCATCGGACTTACCGGCGGGATCGGCAGTGGAAAATCCACCGTGGCACGGATCTTTCAATCCCTAGGCATCCCCATCTACTCCTCCGATGTGGAGGCCAAGCGTTTGATGCGGGAAGACCCGTCAATCCGCAACCAGATCGTACAATTTTTTGGTCCCGAAAGCTACCAGCCGGATCAACTCAACACACGCCATTTGGCGTCGATCGTATTCAAGGATTCGGCTGCACTTGAAAAACTCAATCAGATCATCCATCCCGCCACCATCGCGGATGCCAGAAAATGGATGGAGGCCCAGAATGCTCCCTATGTGATCAAGGAATCGGCTCTGCTATTTGAAAGTGGAGCCACCGAGGGATTGGACCGCATCATTGGCATTTACGCGCCTCGTTCGCTGCGCATACAAAGGGTAATGCAACGAGAACCCATTGATCGAGATGCCGTGATCGCCCGCATGGACCGTCAACTGGATGAAGAAATGAAACGCAAACTTTGCGACGAGGTGATCATCAACGATGAACAACATCCGCTGCTCGACCAAGTACTTCAGCTACATGCCAAGTTGCTCGCACTGAGTCGCGGGTAGCGCTCAATGCAATTGAGCCAATGCTTTTTTGATCCGGGCCCAGCCCTCTTCGATCTTCGGCAAACTGTTCGCAAAGGAAAAACGCACGCAGGTGGGTTCACCAAATGCATCGCCCATGACCGAAGAAACGTGTGCTTCATTGAGTAAATACATGCTTAGATCGGCTGCGTTGTGGATCACCGTATTTCCATCGGTTTTTCCATAGAACGAACGCATGTCGGGAAATATATAAAAGGCGCCCTCGGGCGTGGGACAAACTACACCGGGGATCTCACGCACGATCTCCAACACGCGTTCCCGTCGCTTGGCGAACTCAGCGGTCATTTCAAATGTAGGTCGCAGGTCGGCGGTCAATGCCACCACCGCTGCTTTTTGAGCAATGGAGTTGGGGCCACTGGTGAATTGCCCTTGCACTTTCTCGCAGGCTTTGGCAATGTCGGAATGAGCGGCGATGTATCCAAGACGCCAGCCCGTCATCGCGAATCCCTTACTGAGTCCGTTGATGATCACCACCCGATCTTTCAGGTCATCGAAAGAAGCCAAACTCGCGTGCTCCCCAACGAAATTGATGTACTCATAGATCTCATCGGACAAGATCGCGACTTGGGGATGTTTTCGGAAAACGTCGGCTAGCGCAGCCAGCTCATCCTTGGAATAAACTGCACCACTCGGGTTGCAAGGAGAGGAAAACAAGAACAGTTTGGTTTTCGGCGTAATGGCAGCAGCCAGTTGTTCGGGACTGATTTTAAATCCCTGCGCAGCGGCGGTACGTACCATCACCACTTTCCCCCGGGCGATCTTCACAAGTTCACTGTAGGTTACCCAAAATGGCGTCGGAATAACAACCTCATCGTCTTCATCTACTAATGAAAGAATGGCATTAGCCAGACTTTGCTTGGCACCAGTAGAAACTACAATATTCTCCGGCGCATAATCCAATCCATTATCTCGTTTGAGCTTGGTACAGACCGCGGCGCGTAAATCGGGATACCCGGCTACCGGTGTATAATGACTCCAATTATCCTGAATCGCTTGAATCGCCGCTTGTTTGATGTGCTCGGGCGTATCGAAATCGGGCTCGCCCAAACTCAGGTCGATCACGTCAATGCCTTTGGCACGAAGCTCGCGGCCCAGTTTGGCCATTTTGAGTGTTTCCGGTTCGTTGAAACGATCAAGGAAGGAGGATAATTGCATGATTGTAGAGGGTAGAGAGTTGAGTATTGAGAGCAGCGTGTATAAATATTCTACTTCCTATTTCTTAAGGGTTTGATGTTCGTGTATGGCCCGGCCCAGTTCTTTTAGGAATGGGAAACCGACTGCATCGTAATCATATTTATCATCATTGAATATTTCATCGGAGTTGCAGTAGATGAGTGCACTGAGAATGAATTCCGCGTTGTTCTTCACGTCGTGAAAATAGGCGCCGTCGATGAGAAATCCGTAGGCATCGCCCACCTTGTTATACACACGGATGTTGGGATCGTAAGTGTTCTTTTCCGAACCGTAGTACAGAAACTTCACGTAGGTATCCCAATAATCCGTGGCTTCGTAACGCGGATCATCCGACTCTCCGGGCAACATCGACATGTATTGATGAAGAAATTCCAGGTCCGATTTCGTCAAGTTAAACCGCTGTTTGTTCGGCACAGACTCGGGGAACAGCACACTCCGGATAATCCGGTGCAGATCGGCCAGTGGAAATCGGTTCTTATTGGAAAAATCAAAAGGCTGATTCACCAGCCCCTCTTTTCCGATGTAGCCAACCCCGAGTTGAATGTCCAGTTTCGGTGCTACCCAGGTGGCGACCTGTGCCGGCTTGAAATACACCAGCTTACCGTCATGACTCAGGAAACGGACAGGGTTGGTATGCCTGTTTTGTTCCATCGTCAGCGGCAGACTCAGTCGGTGAACGAGAGCGGTATTTGTATAGCCCATCCGATGCAAGGTTGCATTGATGTAATCGGGACCCAGGAACTCATACAAACGATTATAGGCATCGTTGTCGCTGACCAGCAGGATTTTTTTGATGTAGTGGGCAATGGTGGGACGGCCGTCGGCTGCGGAGCGGTCGCCCAAGACCGGGGTCTGCTCCGGCGAGGCGGAGTCGGTCAGCATGGTGGTGTTCCGATCCAGCCCCTCCTTTTGCAGTTCATTCAGCTTTTGGAGGGCCAAAATGGCTACGGGCAGTTTAACGGTCGATGCCGGGTAATGATACTCGTCGGCATTGGCGCGGTAGGTGTGGTCGGTAAAATGAGGTTGGCCTTTTTTGTCACGTTCGATGCGCGTATACAGGATCTGAACCCGTCGGTCGACTGGGCCGGAAATGACCGAATCAAAAATTGCGGGCTTGCTCTTTAAAATATTGTAAATCAGTGCATCTGAATTCATGCTGACCTGAGATTTGGTACTCCGAACGGGCGCTTTCTGGGCTGGAAGTTCGCTGTGGAAAGCGATCCCCAGAAAAACGGCCATACGCACTAAGAACCGAGGTGATGGGAACATAGCTTTCAAAGATAGGATTCCCCTTGATTTAAGTTTTTAGAAATCAAGTACAAACGCCTCGATTTTCGCCCCTGCTTTTGCCCCGAAACCGCTATATTTGCCGTCCTTAAAAATGATGGGCTTGAGCGCTTGTTTGGGCCCCCAAAACCGACACGTATGCAACTGAAAGGATTGGTTCGTTTTTTCACCGTATTGCTGATTATCTACTCTTTGTATCAGCTCTCGTTTACTTGGTTCGTACAGAACCATGAGAAAAAGCAGGAAGCCACGGCTCAGGCCTGGTTGAGTAAGAATTTTGTATCGGCGGAGAAGAAATTCCCGGGCGACAAAGCTGCGCAACAGACCTATCAGGAAGAGGTGGACCGCAACTACCGCCGCTACCTCGACAGCCTGCTCAAAGGCAGCGAGAACACCACGATCACCTACGGCATCAATGGCGCCGTGACGTATAAAACCGCCAAAGAAGAAGAGCTCAATCTTGGATTGGATCTTCAAGGGGGTATGAACGTAACCATGGAAGTGGAAATGTCCGGTTTGCTGAAGTCACTGGCCAACAATTCTTCCGATCCGAATTTTCTCAATGCATTGAACAATGCCGATAAACGCAAAGCGAACAGCGATGCGGATTTCATCGGGCTCTTCCTGGAAGAGTACAAGAAACTTGAACCCAATCGGGCTCTGGCTGGTCTCTTTGCTGCTGCCAGCTCGAATGAGATCAATATCAAATCGACTGATGAGCAGGTTGCTAGCTATATCCGCAAGCAAGCGGGTACCGCTTTCAACCTGACCTTCGATCGTCTGCGCACCCGTATCGACCAGTTCGGTGTTGCTCAGCCTTCCATCAATCCCATCCCCAGCCGCGGACTGATCAGCGTGGAATTACCCGGCATCAAGGACAAAGAGCGCGTTCGCAAACTGCTTCAAAGCACCGCCAACCTGCAATTCTGGGAAGTATACACCCTGGCGGATGTTTCTTATCAAAACGGATGGCAAAAGACCATTACCGCTTTCAATACCAAGTACGGAGGCGTAGCCGATACCACGAAAAAAGATACCGTGCCGGCAACCGCCACAATCCCTGCTGTCAAAACGGACACCAATCAGACGGTTAAATTAGCCAGCGATAGTCCGGCTGCAGCCACCACGGCACAACCCACTGCTAAGTCGGCGGACAAGATGACCATCGACAAGTTCCTGATGTTGATGCAACCGAGTCAAGATCCGGCCACCGGCAAAGTAGTTTATCCTTCTGCCATTGGTCAAGTGCCCATCAAGGATACCATGGCATTCAATGGTTATCTGCGTGAATTCAAATCGAATTTCCCCGGTGATGCAGTATTCACCTACGGTGTTCCGGAAAAAGACGACAAAGGAAAAGCTGCTGAATTCGTGCCGCTATATGCCTTGAAAACATACAACCGCGCCAATGCCAAATTGGAAGGCGATGCGATCTCCGATGCCCGTCAAGATTTCGACCAATATGGCAAGGTGCAGATCGAGATGCGCATGAAGCCACAAGGCGCTGCCATCTGGAAAAAGTTGACGGAAGAGAACATCGGTCGCCCCGTTGCGATCGTATTGGACAACATCGTTCAATCGGCTCCGAACGTGATCAGCTCCATTCCGAATGGTGTTTCCTCGATCACCGGAAGCTATACGCAACAAGAAGCAGCCGACCTGGCAAACATCTTGAAGATCGGTAAGCTCCCCGCCCCTGCCAAGATTGTTCAGGAGCAACAAGTAGGGCCTACCCTCGGTAGCGAAGCGATCCGTAGTGGATCTATGGCCTTCCTGATCTCGTTCATTGTGATCTTCTCCCTGATGCTGGTGTATTACAATACCAGTGGTTGGGTTGCCAACATCGCCTTGATCCTGAACTTGCTTTTCACCGTTGGTATTCTCGCCGGTTTGGGCGCTACGCTGACGGCTCCCGGTATTGCCGGTCTGGTTCTGACCATCGGTATGGCCGTGGATACGAACGTAATCATCTACGAACGCATCAAGGAAGAATTGGCCAAAGGCAAGAGTTATGTTTCGGCGATCCAAGAAGGATACAAGCGTTCTTTGCCTCCGGTATTGGATGCACACGTAACTACGCTGCTGACCGCCTTCATCCTGTTCTATTTTGGATTGGGTCCGGTGAAAGGATTCGCCACCACCCAGATTATCGGTATCCTGCTCTCCTTGTTCTGCGGAATCTTGGTGAGCCGTTGGGTATCTGACATTTTCACCGACAAGAAAAAGCACCTGGAGTACTTCACGGGAGTTTCTCAGAAAGTATTCAAGCATGCGAAATACAAATTCATCGAGTACCGCAAAGTGGCCTATGTGATCTCCATGATCGTATTGGCCTTGGGTATCGCGTCTTACTTCAACGGATTTGACCAAGGGGTTGAATTCGCCGGTGGACGTAGCTACGTGGTGAAATTCGAGCAGAAAGTGGATGTGGAGTTGGTTCGTAACGACCTGAAAGCCTCATTCGACGGAGAGAACCCGATCATCAAAACGATCGGCGACAATTCGACCCTCGATATCACGACCGCCTATCTGATCAAAGACAACAAGCCCGGAACCGATGCGTTGGTTGAAGGCAAGTTGTATGATGGATTGAAGAAATACCTGCCGGCTGGCATGAGTTTGCAACAATTTGAAGCCGGTTCTGCCATGATCGGAAAGCAGGCATCGAAAAAAGTCTTGCCGACCATCTCGGATGATCTGAAGAGCGGCGCCGTGAAGGCAACCCTTTTCGCCATGTTGGTGATCTTCCTGTATATCTTCATCCGATTCCGCGACTGGCGTTATTCGTTGGGTACCATCGTAGCCTTGTTGCACGACGTATTCGTGACCTTGGCGGTATTCTCCTTCGCGCGTACCATCGTTCCTTTCCCGCTGGAGATCGATCAGCATTTCATTGCGGCGATCTTGACGGTGATTGGTTTCTCGATGAACGATACGGTGATCGTGTTTGACCGAATCCGGGAAGACAGCCGAATCAGTCCTTCCACCCCCCGTGCCGAAGTCATCAACCGTGCGATCAATGAAACCTTGAGCCGTACCATCATGACCTCCCTCACCGTATTCCTGACCATCCTGATCCTGTTCTTGGTAGGTGGTGAGGTAACCAAAGGCTTTGCCTTTGCGATGCTGATCGGGGTAATCACCGGTACTTACTCGTCGATCTTCGTTGCCGCTCCAATTCTGGTCGACCTTGGTGGCAACCGCCCCTTGGGTAAAGCAGCAGCCGAAAAAAAATAAGCACCGCTTAATCAAATAGAAAAGCCCCGGATACCGGGGCTTTTTTTATGCGTATAGATTTTATCAAACGGCGAAGGAAGTACCACATCCGCAGGTCGAACTGGCATTGGGGTTCGAGAACGTGAATCCCCGATTCCCTAGACCTTCCTGCCAATCCACTTCCATGCCATACAAATACAACTGATGCGATTTTTCCATCAAACAGGGAATGCCATTGATCTGAAAATGCACGTCGTTCTCGGTGGGATGATCGAATCCGAGTACATACGACATGCCCGAGCATCCTCCCCCCTTCACACCCAATCGAAGTTTTTGCGTAGCATCGAAGTCGGGGGCCTGCATCAATCGGTTGATTTCTTTGATCGCGCCTTCCGTCAGGCGCACCGGTACGGTTTCCAGGGTCATTTCCATAACACAAAGTTAGTCGTTCCAGGAACTTGGCTTTCCGCGTACTTTTGTTAAATCAATTATGGAACAATCCCTGCTTGCCCTGATCGTGGCCGTTTTGGCCTTGGCCTTCAGCATCATCGCCCTGCTGCCTCGCAGTAAATCCACTTCCGCGCAACCAACCGCCGAGATCCGATCACTTCGGCTCCAAGCCTATGAACGGCTGGTGCTGCTAACCGAGCGAATCGCCTTGCCGAATTTAATTTCGCGACTGGCACAACCCGGCCTCACCGCGCTTCAAATGAAATTGCTCTTGATCGAGAACATCAAGCAGGAATTTGATTACAACAGCACACAACAACTCTATGTATCCGACATCGCGTGGGATTCGGTTCGTAATTTAAAAGAACAAAATCTGGCCATGATCCATCAAGTATCTGCTTCCATGAAAGCAAACGCAACCGGATCGGAACTGAGTGTGGTGTTGCTGGAAGTGATCATGCAACAATCCGGCGCGCCCTTGCACGAGTTGGTTGCCAAAACACTCAATCAGGAAGCCAAAATACTGATGAAGTAATGGAGCCCACCAACAAGAAACAAACCGATTCGGGGATCGAGATCAAACCGGTCTACCAAGCAGGTGATTTGCCTGCCGGTCAACTCGAGTTGCCCGGAACCTTCCCCTATACGCGCGGGATACAACCCGATATGTATCGGGGTAAGTTGTGGACCATGCGTCAGTATGCCGGTTTCTCGACAGCTGAAGCCAGCAACGAACGATATCATTATCTATTGAAACAAGGCGTGAGCGGACTCAGCGTCGCCTTCGACCTCCCTACACAAATTGGATACGACAGCGATCACGCCCTAGCCGATGGCGAGGTAGGAAAAGTAGGCGTGGCCATCGATTCAATCGAAGATATGCGTCGGCTCTTCAAAGACATTCCCTTGGAATCGGTGAGCACCTCCATGACCATCAATTCTACCGGCTACATCTTGCTCGCCCTATACGCGGCACTTGGAAAAGAACAAGGGGCCGATCTGAAGAAATTGACTGGAACCATTCAGAATGATATTTTAAAGGAATACGCAGCCCGGGGTACGTACATCTATCCCCCACGCCCTTCCATGCGCATCATCACCGACATCTTCGAGTGGTGCAGCCAGGAAATGCCCAAGTGGAATACGATCTCCATCTCGGGATATCACATCCGCGAAGCCGGTAGCACCGCTGCACAGGAAATTGCTTTTACATTAAGTAACGGGAAAGCATATGTGCAAGCGGCATTGGAAAAAGGATTGAATATTGACGTGTTCGGTAAGCGTCTCTCCTTCTTCTTCAACGCACACAATAATTTATTTGAAGAGATCGCCAAGTTCCGCGCCGCTCGTCGCATTTGGGCCAAAATCATGAAGGAACTCGGCGCCACCGATCCCAAGGCTTGTATGTTGCGCTTTCATACGCAAACGGGTGGCTCTACCCTCACCGCACAACAACCACTGAACAACATATCGCGTGTTACGCTTCAAACCCTGGCCGCTGTGTTGGGTGGAACGCAATCGCTTCATACCAATGGGTACGACGAAGCCCTGGGCTTGCCGACGGAGGAAGCTGCGCGCATCGCACTTCGTACGCAGCAGATCGTTGCCTTTGAAAGTGGGGCGGCCGATACGGCCGATCCATTGGCTGGTTCATATTTTATTGAGTCGCTGACGCAGGAGATGGAAGAAAAAGCCATCGAGTGGATGCAGAAGATCGATGGGCTTGGCGGAAGCGTGTCGGCCATCGAGCAGGAATTCATGCAACGAGAAATCGCGCGAAGCGCCTATTCCTATCAGCGAAAGGTGGAATCGAAGGAGCAGATCATCGTTGGACAAAACGCCTACACAACGGAAGAACACCTGCAAACGCCCATTTTAAAAATTGACGATTCGATCCGTCAGGTACAAACGGAACGACTGCAGCAACTACGCGTCAACCGAAATGCAAATCAAGCAACTGACTGTCTGAAAGAAGTAAGAAGCAGAGCCGTCTCCGGTGAAAATCTCATGCCAGCCGTGTTGGAAGCCGTTACCCATCATTGCACGCTGGGCGAAATCGCCGATGAATTGCGCGACGTGTTCGGGGAGCATAAGTGATGAATCAGTTACTATGCACAAAACCCTTCAATCAACAGCAAACACATAGTCGATCTGGACGCCGCATCGATCATGAATCATTGGCAAAGAAGGCTAACTAACAAATGGGTAAGTATTGACCGAGTGTCAATCAAGACTTCTTCGCCTCCTTGGCCCAGGCATCTTTGAGTCCTACGGTCTTGTTGAAGACCAGCTTATCTGAATTGCTATCCTTATCCAATACAAAATACCCCAAGCGCAGGAACTGAAATCGATCGGATAATTCAGCGCCCTTCATGGCCGGCTCAGCAAAGGCTGTTTGTACCACCTGCAAAGAATCTGGATTCAGGAAGGATTTAAAATCGCCTTCGCTATCGGTGGGGTCCTCGACGGAGAAAAGTCGATCGTACAAGCGCAATTCAACCGGAACGGCTTCTGCCTTGCTCACCCAATGCAGGGTGCCCTTGACAGAAATCCCACTGGTGTCGGATCCACTTTTACTTTCCGGGAAATAGGTGCAACGCAGTTCAACAACCTCGCCTTTATCGTCTTTGATCACTTCATCGCAACGGATGATGTAGGCGCTTTTCAATCGAACCATTTGTCCGGGTGCCAAACGGAAATACTTCTTCGGCGGAATTTCCATGAAATCGGTCCGCTCGATGAGAATCTCCGAACTAAAAGGCACGGAACGATGTCCGCCGTTCTCTGCTTCCGGATTGTTTTCGCTGCTCAGCATCTCCACTGGGCCGGGATGATTGGTGATTACTACCTTGAGCGGATCGATCACCACCATGCGGCGCAGGGCAATTTGATTGAGGTGTTCGCGTACACAGAACTCCAACAACCCCACATCCACCATGTTTTCGCGCTTGGCCACGCCGATGCGGCTGCAGAATTCGCGGATGCTGTCGGGGGTATACCCACGTCGACGAAGTCCGCTGATCGTTGGCATGCGCGGATCGTCCCACCCGTTCACATGACCTTCCTGCACCAATTGCAACAGTTTTCGTTTGCTGGTAACGGTATAGTTGATGTTGCGGCGGGCAAATTCATATTGATGCGATGGATAGATACCCAGCTTTTCAATCAGCCAATCGTACAACTCGCGGTGGGGCACGAACTCCAACGTACAAATGGAATGGGTGATGTTTTCGATGGAGTCACTTTGCCCGTGTGCGAAATCATACATCGGATAGATGCACCACTTGTCGCCCGTACGATGATGATGTGCATGCTTGATGCGATAGAGGATCGGATCGCGCATCAGCATATTGATGTGTGCCATATCGATCTTGGCCCGTAGGGTGTGGGTGCCGTCGGGGAATTCACCGGCCTTCATGCGCAGGAAGAGCGCGCGATTCTCTTCGATGGAGCGGTCGCGAAAGGGACTGTTCACGCCGGGTTCGGTGGGCGTTCCTTTTTGCGCAGCCATTTGCTCGGGGCTGAGATCATCTACGTAGGCTAGGCCCAGATCGATGAGCTTGCAGGCATAATCAAACAGTGCATCGAAATAGTCACTGGCGTATCGCTCGTGTTTCCACTCAAATCCCAGCCAACGAACATCCGTTTTGATGCTTTCCACATACTCGGTCTCCTCGGTAACGGGGTTGGTATCGTCGAATCGAAGGTTGGTATAACCGGGAAAGGATTTCGTGAGACCGAAATTCAAACAAATGCTCGAGGCGTGTCCGAGATGGAGATATCCATTCGGTTCCGGCGGAAAGCGGGTCACGATCTCGGTATACTTGCCGGAGTTCAGATCATTTTCGATGATCTCTTCTAAAAAATTCAAACTGCGTTCTTCTGCCATAATTGTAGAGCAGCGAAGATACAAAAGGAAGCCGGCTCAAGAGCGACAGTATCGATCGATGAATTCGGCGTGATTTGGGAATTGAGTCCGCAATTCGGCTGCAATGGCCATTTCATGGTCCTGAAACATAAAGCCCGGACAAACCGTGCATCCAACCAATGTAAAGCCGGCGTTTTCTATGGGGGCGGCAGCGAACCAATGATGGGCAGGTATCGTTACTTGTTGCTGATCTTCGGGCCCCATTCGGATCACATCCAATGGGCCAGATTTACGCAACAGATAAAGTTCGACTCCACCGCCTTCGTGAAAATGCCAGATTTCATCACTTTTGATTCGGTGGAATGCCGCGAAATCACCCGCTTCCATCAGGTATAGAATAGCCGTCGACCAAGGTCGCCCCGCTGGAAAGGGATCGTTGGCTGCATCACCCGAAAAAACTTGCTCAGCGCAATAGGTCCGCGTATAATATCCACCCTCCGGATGGGGTTGCAGTTGATACTGATCGATTCGATCCTGGGCGGTCATTAAAATCCTTTTTTAGGTGTTTGGCTTCCGCCTACACCCACTTCGCTCGATCCAAAGACTTTGATCTCGGATTTGATGAAATCCTTTTCATCGGCCTTGTAAATATTCTCAACGAATTGCTGCGGGTTGCGATCGATGTAGGGGAACCAGGTGCTGTGGATCTGGACCATGATGCGGTGACCTTTCTTGAAGGTATGCAACACATCTTGCAACGGGATGTTCACGTCGGTAGGCTGACCGGGCACAAAGGGTTCCGGCTTTTCAAAGCTGTTGCGAAAACGACCCCGAAATACTTCACTGCGCACCAGCTGTTGATAACCACCCATGATGATGTTCTTGGGGTTGTGCTCGTAGTTCGGGTGATTATCGGGATATACATCGATCAACTTGACGATGAAGTCGGCATCGGTGGTGGAGATCGCTACTTTTAATTTAGCCAGTATTTCACCTGCGAGTGTGACTGGATCGGCGAGTGGATCGGTCTCGAAGGTGAGCACATCCGGACGGCGTCCGGCTTGGCGCTGATCATCACTCATAAAGTTCCGAGGCGTAAAAGTCAACCCTTCCGTCTGTGAGGTATAAGGAACCGGCTTAGCGGGATCGCTTACGTAACTGAAGCTGGATGTCGTGTTGGTGGGCGTATTGATCGACAGTTTCCCGCCTTCCCCAAAATAGAGGTTGGCTGCAGGGATGTCAGCCGGAGGCCACACATCGAATCGCTGCCATGCCTTGGTACCGGTATTGTACATGAGTGCCTCGGGTAGTTTGGGATCGGGGGCGTCTTTCAAGTAGTGTGCAAAAAAAGGACGCTCCACATCCCGTTGGAAGAACGTGGGGATGCTGTCGCCGAAGTAGATGTGATTGTGGGTGCTTTTTCCGGTTTCGCGCGACCATTGTCCGTGCGCCCACGGACCCATGATGATCGTATTCTTGGCACCGGGCGTACTTTTTTCAATGTTTTTATAGATGTTCAGCGGACCAAACAGATCCTCCGCATCAAACCATCCGCCCACGGTGAGTACGGCGGGTTTTACATTCTTCAAATGGGGCAACAGGCTACGCTTTTGCCAGAATGTATCGTAGTTGGGGTGATCGATGATTTGTTTCCAAAAGAAATTATCGTGGTGATACTTCTCGGTGATGTTCTTCAGCGGCCCTTGACTCAGATGAAAATTGTAGCCGTCTTTCGGATTGTTGGCATAGAACCGCATCATTTCGGACATATACCAATCATCCCGCGTGGTGTCCTTTTTTTGATAACCGAATACGGCCAAAGCGGCTGTGTAGCTCTGCAAGTAAGCACCCATGTGGTGAAAATCGTCAAAGAAGAAATCGGAGATCGGCGCTTGAGGCGAACAAGCTTTTAAAGCCGGATGCGCATCTGGCAAAGCGGCAGCGGTGTAGAATCCAGGATAGGAGATCCCATACATCCCTACTCGACCATTGTTACTGGGCAGATTCTTGACCATCCAATCAATGGCGTCATAGGTATCGGAACTTTCGTCGATGTCTCTTTTATTTTTTGGGTCATTGCCGGGAATGTTGGGGGTCATGTTGTTGAACGCCCCATCGCTCATGTAACGACCGCGTACGTCCTGAAAGGCGATGATGTATCCATCCTCAACCAAATACTTGGATGGGTGACCGCCGGTCCGAAATCCGCGGTATTCGGAAGCGTTGTAACAAGTACGATTTAATAGGATCGGATATTTCTTGGAGCGGTCCTTTGGGATGTATACAAGTGTGAAGAGCTTTGCACCGTCGCGCATGGGGATCCGGTATTCAAAAACATCGTAGTTCTTTTTCATGTACTCCACATCCGGGTCCTGGGCGAGGAGGGCACCGACGATCAATAGCAACGTGGAGAGCAGCCAAGTACGTTTCATAAATTATGAGTTAGGTAGTGAAGTTAAAGAAGGATGGGGTATTGGAGATGCTCGACAGTTTTTAGATTTGCCAAAAATGAACCTATGCGGACCCTCACAATTGCTGTTGCCTGCCTTTCCTTGATCGCCTGTGGTGAGTCTTCGCCGGCTAAGAAATCTGGATCGGAATCAAGTCCATTGAATCCACCCAAGCTGATTCAAGACAGCGTGGATTCGGCGCTGACCGGCAGCTGGGTGCTGGATGCCTTACCCCAGTCCCCTACCCCTTTTGACAAACTCTACCCCCGCCAGCGACCTATGTTGTTCATACAAGCCGGAAGCAAGATGCTGTCCGGCTCGACCGGTTGCAATCGTTTCAGCGCCACCCTTTCCACGGCTGGCAATCGGCTGAATTTAACCGGGCTGACAAGCAGCACGCTGGTCTGTCCGGGCGATGCGGAAACTACATTCATGAAAGCACTGAAAAGTTCAACGCAGTACTCGTTTAGAAATAACGAAGAATTGGTCTTGGGTACCGACTCGTTGACCTGGATGGTATTTCGAAAGAAATAAACCCTACCCTCTCGCGCCGAACAATAAACTTCCGATTCGCACCATATTACTGCCCGCTTCAATCGCAATTGGATAATCACCGCTCATGCCCATAGAAAGAGTTTGGGCAGTTTGGAAAGTTTGGAGAGTTTGGAAAGTTTGGGCCAGGGTGTTGAATTCGGATCGAACGAGATTTTTATCCTCTGAGAAGCTGGCCATGCCCATCAGGCCCACTACATGGGCGTTTGGGTAGTTTGGGAGTTTGGGAAAGAGTTCAGTTAATTCGGTGGCATCCAGTCCGTATTTGGTTTCTTCTTGTGCAATGTGCATCTGCAACAAACAATCGATGACGCGGTTGTTTTTTCGCGCTTGCTTATCGATTTCTTTCAACAAGGATTCAGAGTCTACGCCGTGAATGAGATGAACAAAAGGAGCGATGTACTTGACCTTATTGCTTTGGAGATGTCCGATAAAATGCCAGCGAATGTCTGTTGGAAGTTTGGCCTGTTTGTCGCAGAGCTCCTGTACATAGTTTTCTCCGAAATCGCGCTGACCGGCTTCGTAGAGAAGTTGAATATCCTCGATCGGTTTTGTCTTGGAAACAGCTACTAGGGTAACCTGCTTGGAATTAAATTCCTCGCATAATTGAAAATACGCGGGTAAATCAACAGCCATGTTGCGAAATTACGCCTTAGATCATTTGATCAGCGAACGGCTGATGACGATCCGTTGAACTTCACTGGTGCCTTCGTAGATCTGGGTGATCTTGGCATCGCGCATCAATCTTTCCACGTGATATTCTTTCACAAAACCATATCCACCGTGGATCTGTACGGCCTCGGTGGTGGTCCACATGGCAGTTTCTGATGCAAATACCTTGGCCATGGAGGAGCTGACCGTGTAGTCAAGTCCATTGTCTTTTTCCCAAGCCGCTTTTAAGCAAAGCAGTCGCGCTGCTTCGATGCGGGTAGCCATATCTGCCAACTTAAAGGCGATGGCCTGGTGATTGATGATCTCGGTCCCAAAGGCCTTGCGCGTTTTGGCATAGGCCAGGGCCAATTCATACGCCCCTGAGGCGATGCCCAAGGCTTGTGCGGCGATTCCGATTCGTCCGCCTGCCAAGGTCTTCATCGCGAACTTGAATCCAAAGCCATCCACTCCAATGCGATTTTCTTTCGGAACTTTTACGTCGTTGAACATCACGGTGTGTGTATCACTCGCCCGAATGCCCAATTTGTTTTCTTTGGCTGCTACCACTACGCCTGGCCAATCCTTCTCAACAATCAGGCAGTTGATGCCTTTTGGACCTTTGGCCGGATCTGTTTGAGCAATAACCAGGTAAACCGAGGCGGTTCCTCCGTTGGTGATCCAATTCTTGGTGCCATTCAATAAATAATGGTCGCCCATATCTTCTGCGGTGGTCTGCTGCGAAGTTGCATCCGATCCAGCCTCCGGTTCACTGAGCATGAAG
>ENA-UPTJ01000780-UPTJ01000780.1-marine-metagenome-genome-assembly--contig:-NODE-780-length-18955-cov-4.595185_pt1 | contig 18955 bp, 20 predicted proteins | sample MGYA00238168_ERZ767080 | MGnify/ENA primary metagenome ERZ767080 (study PRJEB28935, sample SAMN06266237) | marine metagenome | isolation source: Columbia River Estuary | place: USA:Columbia River Estuary... | reverse complement strand
AAAATCCCCTAAAGGCAATTTCCTTAAAATTACTTCCTAGAGGATGTGCTAAAGCATGATTAAAATGAGAATAATGACTACTACTGAAATGAGAATAAGTATGAGGTCTTACCCTATTGTATTCTATTTGAAGATAAGCCTTACTTTTTAAACCTTTTTTATTTGAATTAGTTGAATAATAAAGTCCAATTTGTTGGCCAAATTTGTTCCCGTAATAATTTTTTTGATTGATTGCCTTTGAAACTGTCAGTTCATCCAATAATAACTGTCCATAAAACAACAATTGCTTCTTCATGGTCCATTTAAAATCAAAAGCCAATAAAGCATTATCTGGCGAACCTAAATCTCTTTCAACTGATCTGTAGAATATTATAGGATTAAAGTAATTAGCATCGAATTGATTGTTTGTTCTAGAATGTATGATCATTTCAGAGAAACCCAATTCAAAATTCAGTTTTTTAAATTCCAAAGAGCCTCTATGCATCGCTAAAAACTTTTTATTTAATACTTGAAGTGAATCTTCAGACATGTCTCGAACAAGTTCTTTAAAAAGATTTTGGTATTTGAAAGGTCCCAAGGTATAGTTAATTTGTAAAAACAAACTTGGAGGAGCAAAATTGCTGATTATTAAACTTCTAAACCCAGAACCTACGAACTGACGATCATGACCAAATGTTGAAATTATTGAATATGAATTTTTCTTTTCAGCAATTTTTGCTTGAATGTATCCAGTAGCAAAAAAACTAGAAACCATACCATATCCTTCTCTTTGATTATAAGTTATGCCCTGATAAACCTTGTTCTGTTTGTAGAAATCTTCTAAATTTCTAGTGTAATTTCTTTCATAAGCAAATACTTGACTATATAAAGTAATCTTATCTGAAAACTGTGCCTGTATTTCAACTCCTCTCCCGTTAATTATAGAAGTATCAAAGGTTGAACCCAATGATGGACTCATCATTAAATCTAAAACTGGATTTATCACAAGATAATCAGCTTTGTCATTAGACTCCCAACAAAAGGCTCTATTTGTGCTTGGGAAAAACTGTTGACCTATCTTTTTTGTTAAATTCCAATTAGCGAATCCAAATCTTTGATTACCTGTGAATTCAGGATTGTTCCATTTGAAGAAATCAAAATGAGCATTTTTGAAACTCTTGATTGAATCGGTGTCAGTTAATAATTTTTGAATTAGTTCAGGTGATTGAATGTTGAACCTCATCGAATTGAATTCGTCAAGATCCATACTTATTATTCTATCCTCTAAAACAGAATGTGCCTTTATTAATCTGTATTGTGCAGAAAGGTTTTGACAAATTGCACTTGCAACAATTAAGATGTAATTATTAAGTTTCATTCAAATTTTTTGACAATTGAACTACCAATAACATTACCAGAAAAATTGGTTAATTCAAATTCATGATAACTATCAAGAGAATCTTTAATTTCTTGAGAAATAACATTTAGATGATCTAGTAATTCTTGAGCTACTTGGTACTGTGGTCCCATTTTTCCATCGTCAATTTTAATTGAAATCCCCATTCCTGTTTGAGTATCTACCAAGCAATATACTCCATCTGCCCCTGTTTTACCTATAATTCTGCCTTTTGTGTTTTTAATCAAATCTGTGCAATATCTTTTGCTTCCAGCTAACATTTCAGGGAATTCAGAGCACGCTTTTATGATGATTGAAGCCGCTTCTTTATATTTATCAGGTATTGAATTGGAGGGGTTTGCCAAATTCTTAAAGGCAACAGCTTGATTGTATACAGGCATCGCAAAAGTTGGCGCACTGCAGCCATCCATGCCACATTTTAATTCATTTTCTGGAAACTCATAAAATGCAGATACTACTTTTTTGATCTCTATCTGCAATTCTGAGTTTGGAGAAATATATTCATTGGGGTCTAATTTATTATAAATACAATATGCTAAAAATCCTGCATGTTTTCCACTGCAATTATTATGTAATTGTGTTGGCTTTAAATCGGATTTAATCAACTTGTGTAAATCAACTTTCAAGGTTGGAGATTGGGCACCGCATTTTAAGTAAGAATCAGTTAGTCCGATTTTTTGAAGGATGTCATTAACAGTGTCCATATGCATTTGTTCTCCATTATGAGACCCACACATGACTGCTAATTCTTTTAGGGTAAAATTAAAATGTTCAAAAGCGCCCGAAGTGATTAAAGGTATGTGCTGGAATAACTTCATAGCACTTCTAGGATAGCAAACTTGTTGTATATCTCCCCGTGAAAAGATCACCTTATTATTCTTGTCTACCACGCAAATTACTCCGCGGTGGAAACTTTCATTCACCTCTCCTCTGTGCAATTCTACTAATATGGGATTCACGACGTGATTTATTATAAATTATTTTGGGCAAGTAAGAAGAGTACAGACATTCTTACCGCCACTCCATTTTCAACTTGTTGTAAAATAATACTGTGATGACTATCGGCAACATCACTGCTTATTTCTACTCCTCGATTAATTGGGCCTGGATGCATGATTAAAATTTCTTTGTCTAATCTATTTAGTCGTTCCAAATCCAAACCATATAACTTGGTATATTCTTTGATTGAAGGGAAAAATCTTTGATCCTGTCTTTCTAATTGAATTCTGAGCATATTGGCAACATCACACCATTTCAAAGCTTCATCGATATTGTGCGATATTTTTACGCCTAATTTATCAATATGTTTAGGGATCAACGTAGCTGGACCACAAACCATAACCTCTGCTCCGAGTAACTGAAGACAGTAGATATTGCTAAGCGCAACTCTAGAGTGTTTAATATCACCTACAATAACTACTTTTTTACCTTCCAAACTTCCTAATTTTTGTCTAATTGAGAAAGCATCTAAAAGTGCTTGTGTTGGATGTTCGTGAGTCCCGTCTCCTGCATTGATGATTTTGGCATTAATATTTTTGGATAAAAATATACAAGCTCCTGGAGCAGGGTGTCTCATAACCACCATGTCAACTTTCATTGATAAAATATTGTTTACTGTATCAATCAAAGTTTCTCCTTTTTTAACACTTGAAGAAGAGGAAGAAAAATTTATTATGTCTGCTCCAAGCCTTTTTTCTGCCAATTCAAAAGAGACTCTTGTACGTGTAGAGTTCTCAAAGAAAAGATTGGCAATAGTAATATCTCTAAGTGCAGGAGTCTTTTTCACCGGTGCCTGCAACAAATCTGAGAAATTGGTCGCAGTGTCTAAAATGGTTTCAATTTGACTTTTTTCTAAGCCTTTGATACCGAGTAAATGATTTAATGGATTACTCATTTTCCTTATTTTCTAAAAGCCAAACTTGCACTTCATTATTGGATTCCCAATCAACTCGAACGTAATTGTTTGTGTTTCGGCTATCTACTAAAACGCCATAATAGTCAGGTTTTATCGGTAATTCGCGTTCAAACAATCTTTCAACTAACACCAATAATTCGATTCTTTTGGGTCGGCCAAAACTCATAACTGCATCAATTGCTGATCTCACACTTCTACCAGTATACAGCACATCATCTACTATGATGATATTTAGATCATTGGTTGAAAAATCAATTTTTGATGGCTTTGGAAGATGGATGTCACCCCGTCCAATATCATCTCTAAAGAATGTATGATCCAATTCACCATATTTAATTGTGCTTCCAATAAGGGCTTCAATTTCATTTTTTAAAGCATTAGCCAATTCAATTCCTCTAGGTTGTAGTCCTACAATTGCTGTATCTTGAAAAGACTGGTGTTTCTCAATCAGTTCTAAAGCAAATCTTTTCAAGATTAATTTAGTGTGATCGAGGTTGAGCAATATTTTACCTTTATTTGGCATTATCAGATAATTCTATAATTGTATCAAATTCCTGCTTTGTAAGTTTTATTACTGACAAGCGAGGTTGTTTTAATAGTCCCATTTTTGATAATCGTTCTTCAGATTTCATTTGGGCCAATGAAATGGGATTTTTTAACTTGGAATGGGGTCTAATATCTACAACTACCCAATTAGGATCAGTACTTGTAGGATCCTGATAAGATTCTTTAATTACTTCTGCTATACCTACAACTTCTTTTCCTTCATTAGAATGATAAAAAAGACAGAGGTCTCCAAAATTCATTTCACGGAGATTGTTTCTGGCTTGGTAGTTCCTTACACCATCCCAAAAAGTTTGCTGATCTTTTTCAAATTGATCCCAACTATATTTAAAGGGTTCTGATTTGATCAACCAATAGTTCATTTATGCAAATTTAATCAAATTCCCTACACTTCTAAACTTCTTGAACCCGGATGATTAATTGATAATAATAATATCAATTTTATGGTAATTAATTTGACAATGTTCATTTTTATCGATAATTTTACCGCATGATGTATTTGAAAGAGAATATTAAGTTGTTAAGAAAACGAAAAAAACGCAGTCAAGAAGAAGTTTCAGCAAGTCTTGGAATAACTCGTTCTGCTTATAACAGTTATGAAAATGGAGTTGCTGAGCCTGGTATAAACATTCTTTTAAAACTTTCAGACTTCTATCAGGTAAACATAGATAAACTTATAAGAATAGATTTAAGCACTATAGCTGAAAGTCAATTAACTCAATTAGAAAAAGGATTTGATTTAGATGTTTCAGGAACAAGATTACGGGTTCTAGCAACTTCTGTTAGCCCTGAAAACGAAGAGAATATTGAATTGGTTCCATTAAAAGCTAGAGCTGGATATACCACTGGCTATGCTGACCCGAATTACATAAAAGTTTTACCGGCTTTTAATTTGCCATTTCTATCTCCAAATAAAAAGTATCGTACATTTCCTATAGCAGGAGATAGTATGCCTCCTGTTGTTGATGGTGCTTTTGTAACCGGTGAATATCTACAAGATTGGAATATGGTCCGAAATGGACACCCTTATATTGTTGTTTCAAAAGATGAAGGTATAGTTTTTAAAATTCTCTACAATAGAATTGAAGAAGATGGAACGTTTCTTTTGTGCAGTACCAATTCTCTTTACCAACCCTACCCATTAAAAGTACAAGACATCCTAGAAATTTGGAAGTTTGTTAATTATATCAATCCAAAATTTGAAGAACCAAAACAAGGAGACAATGATAATGTTGGTCCAACTTTACGCATGATTCAAAGAGAAATTGGATTTATTAAGGATAAAGTGAAGAATATTGAAGATAAAATTTGACAAACTCCCTTGAAGATTTCGAGTTGTCCTTATTATCTTCGCAGCCGAAGTAATCATTTTCTATGAAATTCAACAAAGAAACTTATTTGGAGTGGTACAGATCCATGTTATTGATCCGTCGATTTGAAGAAAAGTCAGCGCAATTGTATGGTCAACAAAAAATAAAAGGGTTTTGCCACTTATACATCGGTCAAGAAGCATTAGTAGCAGGTATGATGTCTGCAATTACTAAAGAGGATAAAGTCATCACTGCATATCGCGATCACGGGCATGCACTTGCTATGGGAGTTACTCCTAATGAAGTGATGGCAGAATTATATGGAAAAGCAACCGGATGTTCAGGTGGAAAAGGTGGAAGTATGCACATGTTTTCGAAAGAGCATAATTTTTTTGGGGGACATGGAATTGTAGGAGCTCAAATTCCAATGGGCGCTGGATTGGCATTGGCTGAACAATATAAAGGTACTAAAAATATAAGTTTAACATTTTTCGGTGATGGTGCTGTAAGACAAGGTGCATTGCATGAAGCTTTTAATATGGCTATGCTTTGGAAGCTGCCTGCTATATTTATTTGTGAAAACAATGAATATGCTATGGGTACAAGTGTTGCTAGAACAACCAATATGTTAGATATCTACAAAATTGGTTTGGCTTACGATATGCCAAGTTTTCAAGTAGATGGAATGAAATGTGAAACCGTTCATGAAGCTATTGCGGAAGCTGCCGATAGAGCAAGACGCGGTGATGGGCCGACCTTCTTAGAAATTAAAACCTATAGATATAGAGGTCACTCAATGAGTGATCCTGCAACCTATAGAACGAAAGAGGAACTTGCTGATTATAAAGAAAAAGATCCAATCGAAACAACAAAAGCGACGATTTTAAAAAAGAAATATGCTACTGAATCCGATTTGGATTTGATGGAAGAAGAAATTATTAAAACCGTTCAAGAAAGTGTGGAATTTGCGGAAAATTCGCCTTATCCTGATGCTTCTGAATTGTTTACTGATATGTATGTAGAAAATGATTATCCATTCATTTTAGACTAATTATTCAAACTTAAATCAATTATAGTATATTCGCCCCCTTATTATGGACATCAGACATTCTTGGAACGCATTGAAATCTAATTTCTCAGAGAAATACGCGAACAACAAAAGAAATTACAACATAATTGGATTATCGGTTGTTGGAGTTGTAGGTGGTATATTGTTTTATTCACTTAGTTACAAGCCATCACAAGAGACAAAAGCTGCTGAAAAATTTGCACCCATGTATTTCTACTTTAAATCAGATTCAACATCTATTGTATTAAAGGGTGATGCAAAAAGAAATATTTGGTCTGCAGTAAAAATTGCTGATGAGTATGGATCAACGCTTAAGGGCAGAGAAGCAGCATTGTGCGCTTCAATTGCATTTATGAAAGAGAAGAAGTACGAAGATGCATTGAAATACCTAGGTAAAACCAAAGCTAACGATAAAATCTTAAGTGCATCAATTATTGCAATGAAAGCTGTGTGTAACGCAGAACTAGGTGATACTAAAGATGCGGCTAAATTATACGAACAGGCTGCCAGAATAGATGAAAATGATTTCGCTGCTATGTATTTGAAAAAAGCAGGAATTCATTATGAGATGTCTGAAGACTTTAATAGCGCACTTTCTTGTTATGAAGAAATCGCTCAAAAATATGCGACCTCTTCCGAGGGAACGGATATTGAAAAATACATCGGAAAGATGAAAGCCAAATTGGGCGAATTCAATCCATAAGTCCAGATTTGTGTCGAACGCCGGGTTCCATTTCTCTCCACCTACTCTATCTGCTGATTTATTAGACAACCTAAAAATTGGTGTGGTCACTTCAGTTTGGAATAGTCACATTACGAATGCCTTAAAAACAGGATGTTTTAAAGAATTAGCATCATGGGGAATAACACAAGATCAAATTGTTGAATTAGATGTTCCAGGTGCATTTGAATTACCTATAGGCGCACAAAAACTATTTGAACATTCTAATGTAGATGCGGTAGTTTGCCTTGGAGCCGTAATTAAAGGAGATACCCCTCATTTTGATTTTGTATGTCAAGGAGCAACTCAGGGCATAATGGAAGTTGGATTAAAATTCAGCAAGCCTTGTATTTACGGATTAATTACTACACTAAATGAACAACAGGCCATCGATAGAATCGGTGGCACACATGGACATAAAGGCGAGGAAGCCGCTAAAACAGCCATGTATATGCTTTCTGAATTTTACAAACTTTAAATGCACTAATTTATTCAAATGAATATGTTTACTGAAAATTATCACGAGCAATTGAGCGAGGCTGAGAAACTGATTCACCATCAAGAAGAGACTACTTCTTTTCGAGAACAATACAGTAAACTTAGCAAAGAAGAAATAATCACAGAAGCAGAATCTTTAATTCAAACTGCAGACGTAAAATTGTCGTATCAAAAACTACTTGAATTAAAAAGAATTTTTGAAGGAATCGTTGCTGACGAAAAACCATTGCAAATAAAAGCTTGGGTTGAAGCCGGAAATGATGCTAGAGATTTTGTTCCTCAACAAGATGAGTTAAAAGTAAAGCTTTTAGATATTTTCAATCAGTTTCAAAAACTAAGAGAAGAAGAGAAAAAGCGTGCGGAAGAAGAGAAATTAGCCAATCTGGTAAAAAAGAAAGCCATTCTTGATAAAATTAGAAACTTAGTTGAGAATGAGGAAACTGATTCTAGTTTGTCACAAGTTCGTGAATGCATGAGAGAATGGCGTGAAATCCGTAATATACCTAAGGAATTTCAGGATGATGTTTCATCTCAATACAAGGTTTTAATTGACCAATTTTATGATAATCTGACCATTTACAATGAGTTAAAAGATTTGGATAGAGAAAAAAATCTGGAAATTAAAATTGACCTCATTAAAAAAGTAGAGGCACTTAAAAATGAACAGAATATCCGTAAGTCTTATATAGCATTGCATAAATATCATGAAGATTGGAAAAATACTGGTCCAGTTAGAAAAGATATTACCGAAGAAATTTGGACTCGATTTAAAGGGGCAAGCGATGAGATTTTGAATTCTATAAAAGCAGTTCAACAAGAGCTTGATGAAAAACGAAAAATTAATCTAGAGAAGAAAACTGTTCTTATTGAAAAAGCGGAAGCTGCAGTTGCTGTTTGGCCAGTTAATAATAAAGATTGGCAAAAACTTGGTGCAGAATTAGATCAACTATTTGAAGAATGGAAGAAAATAGGCCCAGTTCCAACACAATTAAATGAAGAGACTTGGAATAGATTCCAAACGGCGAGAAATTCTTACTATTCAGAAAGAAAAAACTTCTTCAAAGAATTGCAATCCAACAAAAAAGATAATCTTAAGCTGAAAATTGAATTGTGTGAAAAGGCCGAGGCGCTTCAAGAGGCTTCAGAATTCAATAAAACCGCAGATAAATTCCAAGCCTTACAAGAAGACTGGAAAAAAATAGGTCCTGTACCAGAAGAGCAAAATGAAGTAATTTGGAAACGATTTAGAGCCGCTTTTGATCATTTTTATCAAAGAAGAAATAAATGGTTTGAAGAACGCAAATCGCAAGAGTCTGGAGCAGTTCAATCAAGAGAAAACGTTATTAAAAAACTAGAAGAAATGATTTCTTCTGAGAACAAAAACCTAACATTTGCTGATTTAAAACAAATTCAATCAGAATGGAATAATAGCGGTTTTGTTTCTGGAAAGCGATTTCATTCGTTGAATACAAAATTTCAGAATTTGATCGATCCGTTATTTCAATCTTTAAGAAATCAAAATAACGAAGACCGTAAGAAAACCGTTACAGAATACGTTGAAAATTTGAACCAATCATCAGATGGTAAATCGAAGTTGAAATCGGAGCAAAGAAGATTGAAAGAAACCATTAAAAAATTGGAAGAAGAAATATCGACAATTGACAATAACAAATCCTTCTTCGCTCTATCGAAAAATGCCGATGCAGTTTTAAAGCAATTTGACGACAAAATCAATAAATTGAATCAACAAAAAGACCGACTTAAAACTGAATTAGGTATCGTAGAGAAAGCACTATAAAATGATTAACCGAATCGGAAAATGGTTCGATTACCTGTCTTATCTATTTAATTCTACTAATAGACATGGGGTTCATTCGCCCTTTGTTTATGAATTTGTAGATAAAGTTTTATATCAAGAATTTCCTTCTAGGAATGAGTTTCTTGAATATCATCGTACTTTAATGCTTCAGAGTAAAAGTGGTGGATTTGAAAATCAGTCCCTATCCAATTATGTAGATAGTGTTGTATTGCCTTCCAAACATTGTGAGTTACTGCAAAGAATATTTCTTTATTACAACATTAATCAAATTGTAGATATAGGTCCATCAACCGGTTTGGAATACAATTATTTAAGATTTGTTATAGATTCAAATCAAAACAGTTTTGCTAAATTTCATTATTTCAGTAAGTCAGGGAAGTTTTTATCATTATTTGAAAAAAGCATGGCTGAATATGATAAAGTTATTGGACCAAACCAGACCTACCCTGCTGAATTTATTCTCGATGATGAAAACGTTGTATTAGATAACATTAAAACCATGTATTTATTCAATCGTTTGGATTTAGAAATTGAATTTTGGAGCGATTTCGATAAATTAATGCCTAAAATCAACAATCATGATCTTATTATTTTTAATTCTATTTATCACAATGAATCCGCTAAACTTAACTGGCAAAGAATAATTAATAATCCAGAATTTCATGTGACAATTGATTGTTTCAACCTTGGAATAGCAATGAAACGACAAGAACAAGAAAAAGAACATTTTCAATTAAGATACTAAAAGAAAACCTACATTTGAATTATGCCTGCATTGCCCTTTTATGAACACAAAATAAGAGTAAGGTATCACGAGTGCGATAGAATGGGATTCTTGCATCATAGTGTGTATGCCGTTTATTTTGAAGAAGCTCGCACTGAAATTCTAAGGTCTAGAGGCATTACTTACAAAGAAATGGAGGATGAAGGTATCATAATGCCTGTAAGATCAATGAATTTCATATTTAAGAAAGCCGCATTGTATGATGACTTGCTGACAATTAGGGTTTCAATTATTGATGAGCCTAAAGTTAGAATGACTTTCAAATATGAAATCTTCAACGACAAAAATGAATTTTTATCAGAAGCTGAAACTGAACTTTTCTTTGTCAACAAATCCAATATGAGGCCAATGCAATTGCCCGAAAAATTCAAGGCGAAAATGTATTAAAATGAATCTATCAGATAAACCAGTTGGCAACGAATTAATTGAAGAAATTTCAACTGAAAAGGAACATTTCCTAGCGAGGAAACTCCGAGAATTTCTTCAAAAAAAGACCATTCGCGGATTTAAGGGTTTATCATTTTATGAAGTTGGCAGGTATTTTCTTAGAGCAATTTTCATGGAAAACATCAGCATTAGTGCTTCCTCACTGAGTTTTAATTTTTTCTTGGCCCTTTTCCCCGCATTGCTATTCCTATTAACCTTAATCGCTTATTTGCCATTCAATGGCATGAAAACTCAATTAATTGAACAGCTATCTTTGATCCTACCAGAGCGGACGTACAAAGAAATAAGTCAAACGATTTTAGAGATTTTAAGAAAACAAAATTCTAGTTTATTGTCTTTCGGATTTTTATTGACCATTTACTTTGCATCCAATGCCTTTCACATCCTAATCAATAATTTCAACCGAAGATTGGCAGGTACCGATATGTTATCAAAACAAAATTGGATAGTAATCAGATCCAAAGCTGTATTCCTGACTTTTGTTTTAAGTGTTTTAATTATCGTTTTTTTGGCAATTGTTACTATTTCAGTTCAGATAGAGACCTATATGATTGAGCATGATTGGCCATTAGTTGAGGTTTATAGTTTTCTATTGGTTCTAGTTGAATATATATTGGTAGCAGCGGTGTTTATATTTACCATTTCTACAATTTATTATTTTGCACCTTCGAAAACAGAAAGATGGCGTTTCTTTTCCATTGGAGCCTTACTTGCAGGTGTATTATCCATCGTTGCCACATTTGGATTTACGCTTTATGTGAATAACTTCGATAGTTATAACAAGGTATATGGATCTATCGGAGCAATCATCGCTCTAATGGTTTTGATTTATATCAATACCTTTTCAATGATTATTGGATTTGAATTAAATACGAGTATTGATAAGGCAGAAATAGCGAGAGTAAAAATCAAGAAGAAACAAATATCTTCTCAACAACCACCCGTTGGTAAAATTCGTTAACCTTACCTAAAAGCTCATTTCTTTGAAGAAATAGTTCATTTTTTAATACGGGGTTATCTACTTTAATGTACAAGGTTTTCCCCTTTAGACTTAATTCTGTGGTGTATTTTGCAAATAATTTGCCCACTATACTCTCCCAGTCTCTCTCAATGTGAAGCTCATCCAATTTACTATCTAGATGATACCGTTTATACATTGCATCGATGACCGAACTGATATGATTGTCTTTTTTTTCTCTTTTCATGATTTTTGAGGGATGTTTTTAAGCTTACTGTGATTAAAACCGTAACTGAAATAAAGAATTAGCCCTAGTAAAAACCAAATCCCAAACCATTTCCAATTATCTAATGTCATTCCTGTTAACAAGAACATGCATGTCGCCACACCTAGCAACGGGATTAAACTCCATTTTCTACTAAATGCAAATACAGATAAAATGATGAATATGAACCACATGATCAGATGTGAAATAGCATAAAAACTGTTTGTTTTCAATTCCTTGAAGTATTCAGGAATGTAAATCTGTGTTAATACCGCAGAAGTCAAAATCAAAAGAGGAAACCACCATTTCGCATTGATGTACTTCAGTTTAAATCCATCATGTTGATCAGCACTTCTAGGAGGTAATAGCAAGACTCCACCACATACCAATACAAAAGCAAAAATGGTCCCAATAGAAGTAAAGTCCAATACAAATGTTTCATTGGTAAAGAATATGGGAAGGCCAACGACCAATCCTGTAATAATTGTCGCGAATCCAGGAGTTTTATATTTTGGATGAATTTTAGAAAACTTATTAGGCAAAAGTCCATCCCTACTCATTGACATCCAGATTCTTGGTTGACCCATTTGAAATACCAAAAGTACCGAGGTCATGGCAATTATCGCAGATACGGATACAATATATTCCAACCAATGTATTCCTTTGAAATTCAAGGCAAATGCCAACGGGTCATCAACACCTAATAAGTTGAAGGGTACCATTCCCGTAAGTACTAAGGAAATCAAGATATACAATACGGTACAAATTAATAAGGAATAAAACATTCCTCTTGGAAGGTCTCGTTTTGGATTTTTACTCTCTTCTGCTAAGGTACTAACGGCGTCAAATCCAATGTAGGTAAAAAACACGGCAGATACTCCCGTCATGATTCCCGACATCCCATTTGGATTGAAGGGCTTGAAATTGTCAAGGTCTATGTAAAAAGCGCCGACCAAGATCACTAAAAGTATAATAACAACTTTTAAAATAACCATTGCATTACTTGCTTTTCTGCTTTCGCTGATTCCACGGTAGACTAATATTGTTATGAGTATATTTATTAAAACTGCAGGAAGGTCAAAAATGACTTTTTGTCCTAAAAAGATAGGTGCATTGACCCAAGCCAAATAGAAATCTAGTTCCTCTCCTTTTAAATTTGAGGAAGCCCAAAGTTTATCATATTCAACATTTTGAATTGAAGTAAGTAGATCAACATTTTTTTCGATGATAAATGACTTTACAGAAGAATAATCCGTTATCAACCACCTTGGCAATTCCAATCCCACTGCATCTAACAAATGCGTGAAGTATCCTGACCAAGAAAATGCAATGTAAATATTGCCAATAGCATATTCCATAAGCAGAGCCCAACCAATTATCCAGGCAAATAATTCGCCAAACGATGCGTATGCATAGGTATAAGCACTCCCTGAAACAGGAATTCTTCCGGCAAATTCAGCATAACTCAAGGCCGCAAAACCACAAGCAATCGCACTGATAATAAAAAGCCAAATAACACCAGGGCCACCAGCTGCGCATGCCTTACCTACTGAAGAGAAAATTCCTCCACCTATAATAGCAGCAATTCCAAAAAAAGTCAAATCTCTAACAGATAGTATTCTAGGTAGTTGGTGATTTGAGTTGATAGAAAAGTCAGTTTTTCGTCGAAAAAGTTGAGAAATCATGTGGTTTGGTCTACGATATTAACCATGATTTGCGAGTACTACAAATTAACTTGTATATTCGTATTAAATGCGACAGTTAAACGCAATATTATTGATTTTTGTAAATTTAATCAGCTCTGGATTGATAGAATTTGCAGTCAATACATGTTGTAATGAAGAGGAATTAAGCTGCTGCAGTCCAATATCAAAGAAAGAATCGGAACTGGAATTAGATAATTACAATAATTGCTGTTGTACAGATTCCGAAAGTCATTTTTATTATATTACTGCTAAGTATCAGAACACAGATTCTGAACATGAGTTTGCTTCAAGTAGAAATTTTGTATCCATTGAAAATAATTATCGTTCAATGGAGTCAGTTCTTCTAAATGAGTCAGAAGATCTTAAACAAATCTATTCATACAAATTTAGAAGCAAACCCCCTGCCCCAATGAATGTAAAGTATGGAGTATGGATTATTTAGATTTATCGCAATTTTTCGATAGATTTAATAATACTAAAAACATACAAAATGAAAAAAATAAACAAACCAATTATAGCCATATTTATGGCGCTCATCACTTTAGTTTCATTTACTGAATGTGGTGTAAAAAAACCTAAAAAAGTAAAATCACAGCTCACTTTTTCTGTGCAAGGCAATTGTGATATGTGCAAAGAAAGAATCGAGAATGCGCTTGATGTTAAAGGTGTTTACCAAGCCGTATATGACTTACAGAATAAAAAAATATTCCTAGTTTATAATTCTGCGCAATTTAAGGAGATACAGTTACACAATATAGTTGCAAGTGTAGGTCACGACACTGAAAAAGTGAAAGCCGATGATCTTGTATATAATAACTTACCTGATTGTTGTAAGTATCGTTCAGAAGACGATTTCTAATTTTAACCAATAATTATCTTACTTATGAAGATTTTAAAATCGATTAGTTTCGGATTTATTGGATTGTTTTTATCAATTAACACTGCCATTGGACAATCAAGCGATACTGCCAAAATAAAGGAAGTTGAAGTAGTCGTTGATGAAAAGGGTACTACTTCAGATTACAAAGGGGCTCAGTTGAAAACGTTAATGTCTGAAAACGAGTTTAAGAAAGCAGCTTGTTGCACACTTTCTGAGAGTTTTGAATTAAGCAATAGTGTGGAAGTTTCAAATAGTGATGGAATCACAGGAATAAAACAAGTTGAAATGATGGGGTTAAACAGTAAATACATCTTGTTGACAAGAGATAATTTACCCCAATTCAACGGAATAGTCACTTTAAATGGACTATCAAATATTCCTGGTGATTTTGTGAGTGATGTAAGAATTGCTAAAGGTGTAGGTACTGCGACATTGGGTTTTGAGGGAATTACTGGAGGGATTGACTATGCATTGAAGGCTAAACATAATGAACCTCGATATCATTTTAATTTATATCAGAATGATCAAGGTAGAACGGAATTAAATTCAATTATTTATACGGCAAACAAGAAAAATTGGAAAAACTTCACTTATCTGCATTCAGGACAACAATGGATGACCACTGATAAAAACAAAGATGGATTTTCAGATATGCCGATGACGGATAGAATTTATCTAGGTAACCACAGTGATTTCCAATCAAAAAACATTGAAGGTAAATTTGGAGTAACGTTTTGGAATGATAAAAAAATAGCCGGTGTTACTGACGTTATAGGAGGAAGTCAAATACAAAACAATTCTGATGTATTTAATTTTAAGAGCAACGAAACGCGGGTTGATGTTTACGGAAAAATTGGAATCATCCCTGAAAACTCGGAAAATACATTCGGGAATATTTTAAATTTATCCTATCATCAAATGGATTACAATTTAATGCCATTTAATTGGGGAACTAAGAATACAATCCGCAATTATAAAGCCGATGAATACAGATTTAGTTACTCGGGTTTATATCAAATGGAATTAAGTGAGAAAATAGGATTAAAAGCAGGTGTTTCAACATTGATTACACAACTGAACGAACAATTTACCGATGTTGATTCATGGTTTTATATGCCTAACTTCCAAATCATTAACAATCAATTCAATGAAGTCCAGTTTGGAGGGTTCAGTGAATGGGTATACGGTGGTGAGAAATTAACTTTTGTTGGTGGATTTAGGTTGGATTACCACAATAAGTTTGGAATATTTGCAACACCAAGAATACATGGTAAATGGGAAATAAATCCCAATAACAAACTATTCTTTCAAGGCGGTTATGCGAGGCGATCGCCATATGTATTTGCCGAGAATCTACCCTACTTGATTACAAATAGATCTTTAAGTATAAATTCGAATTCAGTTACTTTGGCGTCAACTAGATCAAATACTTATGGATTAGAACAAGAGAGAGGCTGGAACATGGGAATTTCTTATTTAAAGAATTTCTTGGTTTTTGACTATCCATCTTCTATTACTGTAGACTTATTTCAAACTATTTTTGACTACCAAATAGTATTAGATAGAGAAGCTCAATTCACTGAGGTTAACTTGGTGGGAAGATCAGACGCACAAGCTGGATATACTAGAAGTTTTCATACTGAGTGGTCATTCACCCCAAGAAAACGAACAGAAATTAAATTAGCCTATAGATTCATTGACAATCAAAAGTTCATAGCTGGTGGATTAAAAATGAATCCATTTCAAAGTAAACATCGTGGTTTAATTACTTTGCATCATAAAACACGAAATAATTGGTATTTTGATGGGGTTCTACAAATTAATGGACCGAAGAGATTAATAAACATAATTCCCTTTAATGAGCAAAATAATCAGAGTCCTACTTTTACAATTTTTAATATTCAGACAAGGAAAACATTCAATAAGAAATTTGAAGTATATGTGGGCGCGGAGAATTTATTTAACTTCAAACAAGATTTTCCAATTTTAAATATGCCATTAATGAATCTTCCACCAAGTGGCGGTGATAGAATATTTGATGCCGCATTCAATTGGGCACCGGCAAATGGAAGAATGCTTTATTTTGGACTTAGATATGATATAATCTAAGTACTAACGGTTTTGTGTTATAGGGGGTGTCGTTTGTATTGGTTTTAAAACCTTTTCAAACGGCACTTTTTTATTGTAAACAAACACATCAATCCAAAACTTAATTATGTCTGGTAAGTTGTAATCAATAATTTCCAGTAGTTTCTCTTTGTCTCTTGGAGATAATTCTTGAAAATCAGGAACATGCTGTAGCTCAATACCACGATAAATACCTTCCTCGAAATTAATTACAACTTTAGATAATTGATCTTCTGTTCTTCCATAAATAACCAACGGTTGCTGGTCGCGAGTACTCAAATAAATTTCAAGCCCCAAATATTCGAAAAGATGCTTTTCGTTTGATAAATAGCCAGCTACGGGAGACATTTTGTTGAATTTTTAAACAAAGTAAAACAATTTGTTTAATAAATCAAGTTTTTATTGTATTTTTTGTTGAATATATTTATTCATTTCGGAATACACTTCAGATTCAGGTACTAAAAATTTCAATAATTCTAAATGCTTTTGAATCACTAACTGATCTTGTCTTCTTGCAGGACCGGTTTGTAAATCAATTATATCTCCTGAATAATGTGTAATCTTTTCAACGGTTTGATTCAAAATTGGCATTAAATAGCTAAAAAGTTCAGAATCATTCAAACTTTGCTGAGCTGCAATTGCACATGCATTGGTGAAATTATTTATAAAAACGGCAGCTAAATGAATTCTATTTCTTTGATCAGTTGTAATAATTTTTGCTTTAACACCCAATTCCAAATTCAATATTTCTAGCCTTTCACCAATCAATTCTTCTTTAAACTCCAGGAATACCGGAATCTTGTTCCATTGTACAGGTATATTTTTTGTAAATGAATACAATGGGTACCAATTTGCAGTGTTATTCGGATATTTTGAAACCAAATTCAATGTACCACTGCAATAGATAATAATCAGTTTTTTATTATTTGCTATTAAATTCTTTAAAATTGGTTCTACAGCATCATCAGAAACCGCTAAGAAAATTAATGAATCGCTAGGAAGGTTTAATTCTTCAAAATTTATTCGAGAGGATAACCACCCACCTACTTTTACTCTATTCTCATTAAAAAATACATTTAAGTGCCAACCTAAGTTGCCTTTTCCAATGATATAGATAGGCGACTCATTCATGTTTATTTAACTCATTACTCTCTTTTGTGCAAGAATTCGGTCAACGATAGCAAATATAAAACCGATGACCATTATAATGGTTCCAAACCAAACCAAATTAATCCAAGGAAATTCAATCACCTTGACTACTATATAATTCTTTACAGGTGTTTTTTCACCGGTTTGAATAACAAAGGCAATTCGTTGTTTTGCTGGATCAGGGTCTTGGATATCAAAACTATTTATTGTTATAAAAAATCCAAGTTTATCTAATTGCACCGGCAAAGATTCAAGACTACCTGTTTTTTCATTAATTAGAATTTCAGGGTAAATAGTTTCAGATTCATTTAATCGTTTTACTTCAACTGTTAGTCTGAGAGCTAATCCGTTTTCTCTGCTTGATTTTTCAATCCCTAATAAGCGATAAATACACTTTCCAGATGAGCTTACTCCACTTTCTCCAACAAATAATGTATCTAATTTGAAAGAACTAAATGGTTCAATTTTGTCCATTCCGCTTTGATAGTTCACGTGAGTAAACACATCTTTATGAATATAATGTTTTGTAGATGGTTCTGCTAACAATCCCATTTGAGGGTTGTTTTGTGTTTTAGGTACTAGTATAAATGAATCATTAGGATTGTTTGTGGATTTAAACAATACAGTAAAAAATTCATCCAACGAATCGTAATGAATACCTTTCTTTGAACCAAGATACACTGCCCTATATCCAATCAAATCAACAGGTTCTCCTTGATACAAAATTTTATTCTCTCTATTAAATTGAATACCTTTAATATCAAGCTTTCCCGTTTGATCTTGCTCTGGAGCGAGGTTAATTCCTTCTTGAGAAGAAGATAAAACATTTTTGTTCACTGATGACACCAACACTCCAATGAGAAGCACTCCAAAGCCAAAATGCGCAATTGAAGATCCCCATCTTAATACTTGGTTTTTCCTTTTCCGGAAAAGAAATGCAAAATTCAACCCACTTAGTAAAACCCCGAAAAACAAGAATAAAATAAACTGAAAACCTTTAATTTCAAATCCCCACCAAAGCGCTAGAAATAATCCAATACTAATGATTGATGGCCATTTAAGATCTTTCAATAAATCAGACCATTGAGTTTCTTTATATCTAAAATACTGGCCAACAGACATCAACAGCATGATAGGCATTGCCATCCAAAGCTGTATATTGTTATAGTCTTGTGCCAAGGGGACTGCATTTTTTAATCCAAATAGCTTATTGAATACAGGTATTGATGTTGCACTAAATACTTGCACCAAGGATAAAATTATGAATAATGACCCTAAAAAGATCCAAAATTCTCTACTTAATAAATGTTCATCTTTTAAATCAGTTTTTTGTGATTTTTATTGTGA
>ENA-UPTJ01000773-UPTJ01000773.1-marine-metagenome-genome-assembly--contig:-NODE-773-length-19015-cov-13.924103_pt1 | contig 19015 bp, 17 predicted proteins | sample MGYA00238168_ERZ767080 | MGnify/ENA primary metagenome ERZ767080 (study PRJEB28935, sample SAMN06266237) | marine metagenome | isolation source: Columbia River Estuary | place: USA:Columbia River... | reverse complement strand
GCTGCAACGCCTGCGATTAGTGCTGGTGCGCCGTGCAAAGTAAAAGGTCGCGAACGCACTGTTGATGGCGTCACTTTTGTTTGTCGAACCGCAAAAGGCAAACTTGTGTGGCGACGAACCCCTGGAGAAGCAACAAGCAAAGTAACCACGGTGCGTGCGCTCGAAAGCGCCGACCTTGAACTTGGCAAAACCAAAGTCGTAGATGTGCCTGCACCGAACGGTGGCCTAACTGGCGTCGTTTTGACTCGTACCGATGCTGGCATTACTGCACTTCGCGTAAATTGCACACACGCGGGCTTCCCGGTTGCACGCGTTGGCAAAATTCTTGAATGTGAACTGCATGGTTCGCAATTTGAGCCAACTACTGGTGCAGTTATTGCTGGGCCAGCTACCCGACCATTGGTTCGCTACGAAGCAACCGAAACAAACGGCGGCATCTACGTGACTGTTACTAGCGCTTAAAGCGAACCAAGAACTCGAGCAAGCCGCGGTCGACAACGATAATTGACGAGATACTCGGGTCTGGTATCGACCAATCTGTAAACACAATCTGAATTGATCCATTCACTTCAATCACATCATCAACTAATCGCGCGATAAGCGTGAGATCAATGTCTTTTGTAACGCCCCGCAATGTGAGCGTGCCGGTTGTGTCGACGCTGAAGTCACTGCCGGCCAGCGCCTCAGGTGTGAGTGTGATCGGTTCTTTCAGTGTGAACGTCGCAGTCGGAAAATTGACCGTGTCAAGAATGCGAGTGTTGACTTGTCGATCGCGACGGGTGCTGTCGCTCACGAGTGTTGTCATGTCAACTGTGAATTCGGCAGCAGTGACCTGCTCATCGACAATTGTTAGTAAACCAGTAATCTCTGAAGTGCGACCGACGCCTTCTGTTTTTTGACCGACGATAGTTTCTTTGACGCGATAGCCGACGATTGATTCGGCGACTACTTTCCATTCGCCGTCAATGGTGCTCGCTGGCGCAATCGTTGTTGTTGATTCGATAGCGATAGTTGTCGATGATTCTGGCGCAATAGTTGTAGTTGACGGCTCAAGCGTCAATGCCTCGGGCGCATCGTCTTTAATCAGGTTGATGTAAACCCAAGGACCAGCGACGGCGCCAATCGCCAACACCGCAATAGCGGCAATGATTTTACGAGATAACGATTTCACTCACTAGAACCTACAGACTTACGGCGCCGAAGATTGCGCAGCGCGAGAGCAAGTACGAGAATGCCGGTGATCAAAGTTGCGAGACCCTGCAGAGTTGAATTAGAGATAATCTCTGTGACTAATTTGACTTCTGAAACGACTACCCCGATAGCAGTAATCGCCACAACTTCTGGGAAAACTTTTTTAACGCCATAAGCGAAAAACGCAACGGCACAAATCATGCCAATGGCATTAGAAATACTTTGGTTAGACATGTCACCAAATGGCGGAATTGTGAGACCTATTAGTGAGATGACTGAGCCGAAGAACCGCAAAGTGAACTTACCGACAACTTTTGGTCGTTGCGCCCACCAGAGCAACAGTGCGGCAACGGCGACCAAACAAAACCCAGCACTATCTAGGTTGATGTTGCTGATTTCTAAACCTGAAAGCGTGAACACCACTGAACTAATCGAGATGATTAATGGACTTGAGAATCTTCTGAGATTTGATCGCCAGATTCCGTAACCCAGAGCCGGGATTGACGCAATGAATGCCGAAACTTCAGAATCAGCATTGAGCGAACTTATGGCGACGCCAGTCGCAATGGTGAAACACAGCACTGCGAGTGCTTCGACGACTTCAGCCGCGTTGGCGAATTGTGGTTTTTTGATCAGCGAACGAAATGCGAACGCCAAGAGTCCTGAAATTAAATAAAAGATGCCGACAACAATCAGTCGACTGACATCTTGAAACAACGGACCAAGCAGCCAAAGTGCGCCGACGAGAATGAAAAAGCCGCCCAGAATCGCGACAATTTCAGACGAGTTGAGCGGAAACCGAGTTGCGTTGCGCAATGAGTCGGCCTGATCGGCAGTGAGTGTGCCGTCTTTCTTAAAACTCTCTAACTGTTCGTTAAAGCGAGACATCTTTGTCAAGATTAACCCGAATCTAATCACCAGCTAGCGCAGGTCAGCCCATGCGAACGCGTAACTGAATAGAAGTAGAATACCGAAGTGAAAGTTTGGCGATGAGCAACGAAAACGACGTAATTTTTCAGGCTGCACGCCGTCGCACATTTGCGATTATTTCTCACCCTGACGCGGGCAAAACGACGCTAACCGAGAAGTTTTTGCTCTATGCCGGCGCGGTGCAAGAAGCTGGTGCAGTAAAGGCTCGCGCTGGCGGTCGCGCGTCAACGTCTGACTGGATGGCCCTCGAGCGCGAACGTGGCATCTCGATTTCGTCGACCGTGTTGCAGTTTCCGTATCGCGACCATGTATTTAATTTGCTCGACACCCCGGGCCACAAAGACTTTTCTGAAGATACGTATCGTGTTTTGGCTGCAGTTGACGCAGTGATCATGGTTCTTGACATCGCCAAAGGTATCGAGTCGCAAACTCTGAAACTGTTTCAAGTTTGTCGGTCGCGAAATTTGCCGGTGCTGACGTTTTTCAATAAATACGATCGCCCTGGTCGCGACCCGCTCGAACTGCTTGACGAAGTTGAAGAGCAGATCGGTTTGCGACCAACGCCGGCGACTTGGCCAGTGGGTATTCCCGGAGATTTTCGCGGTGTGATTGATCGCCGAACAAAAGAATTTATTCGCTTCACTCGCACAGCGCGCGGCGGTTCAGCAGCGCCAGAAGAAATCGTGCCGACCGATCGTGCAGCCACCGAAGAAGGTGCAGCGTGGACGGCGGCACTTGAAGGATGCTCGTTGCTTGATGCGATCGGCGCCAACGTCGACTTAGATTCATTTTTGGCTGGCGTGACGACGCCCGTATTTGTCGGCTCTGCGCTGACAAATTTTGGTGTGCGAATGTTGCTCGACGCTGTGATTGACCTGGCACCGCCTGCGGTGGCGCGACAAAACATTGCTGGTGATCCGCAAACACTTGATAACGAGTTCTCGGCGTTTGTCTTCAAGATTCAAGCCAACATGAACCCACGACATCGCGACTTGCTGGCGTTTGCACGCGTGTGCACTGGCCGATTCGAACGCGGCATGGACGTAACTTGTTCGCGAACGGGCAAAGTTTTAAGCACGAAATACGCGACGTCGGCTTTTGGCTCAGATCGCACGATTATTCAAGATGCGTTTCCTGGTGACATCATCGGATTAATCAATGCCGCCGGACTCAAGATCGGCGACACGCTTTACGCCTCGCAACATGTTGAATATCCGGCAGTGCCGAGGTTTGCCCCCGAGGTTTATGCGACTGCACGGCCGATCGACAACTCGCGCGTGAAACAGTTTCGTCGTGGGCTGGCTCAACTCGACGAAGAAGGTGTGGTGCAAGTTTTGCGCGACCCAGATGTCGGCGATTCGCACCCGATCTTGGCCGCAGTGGGAGCATTGCAGTTTGAAGTGCTTTCACATCGCCTTGAACACGAGTTCAACTCGCCCACCGAAATAAGCCCGCTGTCATATCAGGCGATTCGAATTACCGACGAGGCAAGTGCCGACCGCTTGCGACAGATCGGTGGCGTGCGAATTTTGAAGCGTGGCGACGATGCGCTGGTGGCGCTGTTTGAAAACCGCTATCGATTGCAACGCCTTGAAGTTGACGAACCAAAACTCAAACTCGAACACATTCTGGCCGACATCTAAAAATTAAATCTCAGGCCCCAAAGAGTTGATGTAGTCGCAAGCGCACGCCGAGCGTGACAGTTGCAAACACGACGATGAGAAAAACGAAACCAGAGACGGCAAATGCTTGAGTGCCCGAGAGAAGAACACCAACAGTGCAACCCAGCGCGGTGAGCGAACCCCAACCGAGAAACACACCACCGAGCAAAGCACTCGCCGAATTGCCGAGTGTTGGAACTTGCAGTTTGAATCGACCGCCGCCAACTGCTGCAGCGAGCGATGCAGCGACAAAGCCGATGACAAGCCAGCCGTTATTGCTGATTGTCGAAGAAACTATTGCGACACAACCGCGCATCATGTCGATGCCGTGCAAAACTTCGGGCAACAACTGGCGCGAGTCGAGAACGCTGCGACTGATAGAACTCAATTGAGATGTAACCCCGAGTGGTGTTGTTCGGATGTAGGCAACTACACCGATTAACCCGACGAGTGTGCCTGTGGCGACTGGCGTCCAACGGCGAGTGAAAAGAACGTCGATGATTTGTTCGCCAACTTTTTGTGACTGAAGCGGCTGCTGAATTGGTTCATCTGCTGGTTGACGATTGACCCGCAACAGAAAAATCGCCAAGACTGCCAAAACAAACAGCACGAGCGCGAGCGAACCCGAATAGCCGAGCCAACGAGGCAACCAAAGAACTGGGCTTTCGCTCACCTGCTCGAGAAACAGCGTGTTCCAAGTGAAAAACCCGAGCCCGAACCCGATCAAAGAGCCAATCAACGCCGGGATCGCCCGCAAATATCCTTGACCGATTCGGTAGAGATGACCGCTGATGCAAGCGCCCGACAAAACCATGCCGAGCCCGAATGCGGCCGCACCAACTATTAGCGGCAAGCTGACCGGCGCAATGTGCGCGCCAGGTGGAAGCCCCTCGCCTTTTGAATTTGGAAGATAAAGACCAAACATCACCGCGTAGCCGATCGCACCAACTGCGATGGCAGTTATGACTGACAACAGCGGACGCGTGTGTCGTGATTCGGTCGCGTCGCGAAAGAGGCAGAAGAAACAAAATCTTCCGCGCTCAAACACGAAGCCAAGAGCGGCACCAATTAACAGGGAGATCGGGCGACTCGAATCACTAACACTCGATGTCGAAAGAACTAATGCTCCAGCAATGATTGCAACAAGAATCAAAACTGCAGCAGAAGTTCTTTTCGACAACATTTATTTAACCTTTGCCCCAGATTGTGCCGGCTGGGTTGCTGATTGGAACGCCGACTGAATTGCCGTACTCGGTCCATGAGCCGTCATAAAGTCTGACTTCGTAGCCGAGAATCTCACTCAGAACGAACCAAGTGTGCGCAGCACGCTCGCCGATTCGGCAATAGACAATAACTTTTTTCTTGCCGTTGATGCCAACTTTGTCGTAGATCACTTTGAGATCTGCAGCCGGACGGAATGTGCCGTCTGGTGAGACTGCCGTTGTCCACGGAACATTTTGCGCACCAGGAATGTGTCCGGCACGAATTGCAAGTTCTTGAAAACCTGCCGGTGCGAAAATCTTGCCGTTGAACTCATCGGCCGATCGAATGTCGACAAGTTTTGTGGTCTTGTCTTCTTTCTTGGCGATTTTTACAACATCACCAAGAAGAGCACGCAAACCAGTGTTGGCTGCAGTTGCAACAAAGTTGCCCGCACCGAAAGTCGGCACCGCGGCGTTGAGCGCTCGCCCATCTTTCACCCACTTGTCACGTCCACCGTTGAGGATGCTGATGCTCTTGTGACCGTATGTTTTGAAAATCCATACGCCCCACGCGGCGAACCAATTGTTTTTGTCACCATAGAGAACGACTTGTGTGTCTTTGTTGATGCCGGCAGCGCGCGCAAGTTTTTCGAATTGCGCTTTGCTGACGATGTCACGATTCACCGGGTCAACGAAGTCTGTATGCCAAACGAATTTCACCGCATTTGGAATGTGGCCTTTTTCGTAAACGCCTGGATCAGTGCTGACTTCAATGATTCGAACATTTGATTTATTGAGATTTGCTTCGAGCCACGCCGCTTCAACGATGCTTGCTCGGGGTGTTTTCGGTGCGCTCGCCGACGCGACTGCTGTTGTCGGCGCGATGAGCGTAATGATCGGAAGCAAAAGCCACCTGAATCGTTTGCGAGACTTAACTGAATCTTGTTGCATTTTTTCTCCTTGTACTTTTTATATTTGGGGGTTGAAACCAGTTGGATTTAAACCCGACTGATTTAGTCGTAATTAAGATATCACCAACCCGCCGAAATATGACTCTTTTAGTCGGCTTTATAGTCGCTTTTAAATTCGCCGTTTTAGGGCAATATCGCGAGCTTTACGAAGTGACGGTGTGCGACTTTTGCCAGGCGCGAGCGAGTTCGGCGTAGTGGCCGTTGAGTGCGAGAAGTTCAGAGTGCGAACCGAACTCGGCAATTTTGGCGTCAGCAATAACTGCGATGTGATCGGCGCGCTGCACTGTTGAAAGGCGATGTGCAACGACGATGACTGTGCGACCGGCCATCAATCGCTCGAGTGCGTGCTCAACTTCGGCTTCGGTGCCAGGGTCAAGATTCGAAGTTGCTTCGTCAAGCACAAGAACTGCAGGGTCGACTAGTGCGGCGCGAGCAAGTGCAACTAATTGACGCTCGCCTGCCGACAGACGACTGCCGCGTTCGCGAACTTCTGTGTCGAGCCCGTCGGCGAATTGCGCGAAGTGATCAGTCGCACCAATTGCGTCGATCGCCGCTTCGATTTCGGCGTCGGTTGCATTGGCGCGGGCGATGCGCAAGTTGTCGCGGATTGATCCGTTGAATAAGAAACCTTCTTGCGGTACGACGGCGATGCGCTCACGTAGAGAATCCATCGTTGCCATTGTTAGATCGACGCCGCCGAATTCGACTTTGCCGGTCTGCGGGTCATAGAGGCGGGCCATTAATTTGGCGAGCGTTGACTTGCCTGCACCCGTTGGCCCAACGAGCGCGAGTTTTTCGCCGACACCAACTTTGATCGAGACATTGTCGAGCGCGGGGTTTTCTGCACCCGCATACGTGAACGAGAGATTTGAAACTTTTAGTTCGCCTGTTTGTGGCAAGTCGACTGCCGAGTGATGCTCATCAACTTCTGGTTTTGAATCAAGGATTGAAAAAAGTTTGTTCAACGCGGCGCCAGCAGATTGCACGGTGTTGTAGAGCTGAGAAAGTTGCTGAACCGGGTCAAACAAACTCGAAAGCAACAACACGAATGCGACAACGGTGCCGAGTGTGACGGTGCCACGGTGTGCGAACCAACCGCCGATGCCAATCATCAACGCGCTTGCCAAAACACCCGAGAATTCAACGAGCGCAAAATACCAAGTTGAAATGCGCACACTTTTTTCGTGAGCAGCAAATAGCGAACGGTTTGAGATTTTGAACTTGCGATTCACTTCGTCTTCTTGGGCGTAGGCCTGAATAACGCGAACAGTTGTGATGCCTTCTTGCAAGGCCGACAGGTTTGCGCCGACTCGCTCGCGCACCGTCAAATAAGCGCGGTTTGAGTCGCGCTGAAACTTGATCGATGAAATGACCAACACTGGCATCACCAACAGAGCGACGATCGTTAACTGCCAACTAAGAATCAGCAAAACGACGATTGAAAACACGAGCATCAACGCGGCCGAGAGAAACTGCAACAAACCCCACTGAACGAGTTCAGACATTGACTCAATGTCTGCGGTCATTCGAGCGACCAGAACACCTGCTTTGTTGCGATCGTAAAACGCCATCGACTGACGTTGCATTTGCTTGAAAACCGCAAGTCGCAACACTCGCAAAAACGACTCGCCCGTGCGATTAACAAAGACGAACAACAAACGCCCGAAGACATAAGTAAAAGTGACGACTATTAAATAGAGCACGACCGAAAGGTTGAGCGCCCCAATGTCTTTGGCGCGAATGCCCGCGTCAATGCCGTGACGCACAATCACCGGGGCTGAGAGAGTTGCCGATGTCGTGACCATCACACAGGCAAAAGCAATAATCATCGACTTGCGAAACGGTTCTGCCATTTTGAAGACTCGACCCAAAATCGTGCGGGCTTGTGCCCGAGTCAGTTTGTCTTCTTCGCTGACTCCACCTGTCTGCCACATTTTATTTGACCGCCAAACTTGAAACCACTGGTTCGCGGTCGGCGCTCTCTTTTTGCTGCATGTTGGCGAGCACTTCGCGATATCTCGTGTTTGTTGCAACGAGTTCGTCGTGCGTGCCGATTGCGGCAATAGTCGAGCCGTCTATGAACACGACACGTTGCGCCAACGCAATCGTGCCAGGACGATGAGCGATAACAATTGTGGTGCGACCAGACATCACAGTTCGCATGGCGTCACGAATTTCGCCTTCTTTGCTCGGATCAACTGCACTAGTTGCATCGTCGAGCACCAGCACTCGCGGATCAGAAATAATCGCCCGCGCAATCGCAATGCGCTGGCGCTGACCGCCAGAAAGCGAGAAGCCACGCTCGCCGATCACAGTGTCGTAACCGTTTGGCAACTGCAAAATAAATTCATGTGCGCCAGCGAGTTTCGCGGCCCGTTCAAGGTCGGCTTGTGCGGCATTCGGTTTGGCGAACGAGATGTTTGCTTTCACCGAGTCGTTGAATAAAACGGTGTCTTCAAACACGACACCGATCTGCTGGCGCAACTCTTGCAGTTTGAGTTTGCGAACGTCTACGCCGTCAAGAAAAACGTGGCCACTATCTGTGTCGTAAAAGCGCAAAAGCAATCGCGCCACAGTTGACTTACCCGAACCCGTCGCACCCACAACGGCAATCGACTCGCCCGGCGCAATCGCAAGATTGAAATTATTTAAAACTGGACGAGTCGGGTCGTAACCAAACTGCACGTGGTCAAACTTGACAGCGCCGTATTGTGCGCCACCGCCCGTAGGCAAAGACTTGGGATTTGCCGGCTCGACGATTGATGAATTTGTTGAGAGCACTTCGTGAATACGAACCAGAGCCGACGCCGCGCGTTGCCCGAGTGCGACGATCATGCCGATATTGCGAAGTGGCCAAACCAGAAGCGTCAGATAAACGTTGAACGCGACGAGATCGCCAATTGACAGTTGACCTGACAGAACTCGATGGCCACCAACACCGAGAACCCCAACTGCGCCGAGTGCCGGCAACACGTCGATTGCTGGCATAAAGTTGCTGCGAATCTTGGCTGCTTTCATTGACTCGGTAAAAATATCGTCGGCTTCAACTTTGAGTTTTTCGAACTGAACTTGTTCTGCGCCAAAACCCTTGACGACGCGCACACCCGAAACTGACTCTTCAACAACATTGGCAAGCTGCGCCTGCTCGGCTTGCACCGCAAGCGATGCCGGATGAATGCGATTACTGAAACGACGCGCCGACAAGTTGACGAACGGCAACGGCGCCATCGCCACGATCGCCAAAATCGGATCGGTCACAAAGAGAATCGCGGCAACGGCGAAAATTTGAATCACGTTCGAGAGCGTGATCGGAATCATCACGATGAATCCTTGAATTTGCATCAAGTCGCTTGACGCACGACTCATTAATTGGCCCGTCTGCGCTTTGTCGTGATAGCCGATGTTCAAACCCAGAACATGACCGAAAAGACGTTCGCGTAAAAGTGTTTCTGCCCAACGACTTTCGCGAAACGCGACATAACGGCGAAACCCAGAAAGAATGCCCGTGAGAACACCGAGCCCCGTGATGATCAACGCCCACTTCAGCAACGGCCCGTTTTTTTCGATGCCGTCGTTGATCGCAAATTTTGTAACTTGCGGAATTGCAACTTTAAAAGCCGCCCACGAAATGCCGATAAGGCCGCCAATTAATAAATTGCGCCGCTGATCACGAAGCAAACCGCGAAGCAGCTTCCAGCCTTCGCTGCGTTGCGCTTGTTCAAACTCGAGACGAGCAGAGACCTCTGAGTCGGTTTCGCTGACAGACATTAATTAACTTGCGCTCGGCGAGAGCGTTTCGGCACATTGCCAAAAGTTAACTTCTGGATCAAATGCGACGATCGCCAGTGATGATGTCGTAACACCGTTGTCGAAATACTTTTTGATAGTTGCCCGACACTTTTCGGCACTGCCGTGCACAAAGAGTTGGTCAACGACTTCGTTTGGAATTGCAGCAAGTGCACCTTTGCGGTCGCCCGCCTTCCAGAGATCCCACATTGGTTGAAGCATTTCTGCGCGACCGAGCCAACGATGAAACTCGGCGTAAACCGGCACCGTGAGATAAGCGGCGATCAATCGTTTTGCAGATTCGCGAACGAGATCGGTGTTCTCACTAGGGCAAACAAAAATTCGTGCGACGATTTCTCGCTCACCAGGGTTCTGCGATTTTTTCGCCGCGTCATTTACGACGCCAACAACTTTTGTGACATCGTCAGCCGACAACCAGTTGATGATTGCGCCGTCTGCTTCACGCCCGGCGAGTTTGAGCATGCCCTCTCGCAAAGCAGCTACCAAAATTTGTGGCTTCACTTCTGGGCGAATGCCGAGGCGAAAACCGTCAATGTTGAAAGTGTCGTATTGCTTGGTGATCTTCTCGCCGGTCATCGCATCTTGCAAAAATCTCACAACATCGCGAACTTTTTTATAAGGCTCAACAAACGGAATCGCATTCCACTTTTCGACAATTACGTTGCTCGACGAACCGATGCCGATTGCAAATCTGCCGGGCGCAGCATCAGCAAGAGTCGCAACACTTTGCGCCATCAGCGCCGGCGAACGCGTATACGCCGGAACAATCGCAGTGCCGAGTCGCAAACGCGGCTCCCAAGCTGCGGCCATCGCCAGTGGCGTGAAAGCATCGGCGCCGTCGGCTTCTGCTGACCAAATGTCGGTGTAGCCAAGATCCGCAAGTTTTTTGTAATTATCGCGCTGAGCGTGCAAGTGGCCGGGCAACGGCACTGTCATTCCGGGGCGTTGTTGCATGCGTTAAGTCTTCCACTTTCGTGCTTTGCAACTCTGACTGGCGGTTGCCATCAAGGTGCCATCTTCAGCGAACATGTTCACTCGCCCGTGTCCAAAACCGCGCGCGACCGCGTCAATTTGTATGTCGAGCAAGACCCATTTTGTTGGCACGAGTTTGACAATGCGGATTGTGTTGTCGAGGCTGTTGCCACCCGCGGCCAAACCCAAGGCTTGACCGATCGCCATCGGCACGAAGTCGCCGAGAATGCCAAGTGCAGTTGCGTCGACGTCTTCGATCATCGCGGGAATGTGCGCCCACATAACGACGTTGCCGTCACTGAGCGAACCGTCGAGTTGCTCCATGGTGCGACCTTTGACAACACGCTGTTGCAACGACTCGTGAATCGTGCCTGGTGAATCGCGAATGTGTTGTCGCGCCGGAGTCTCTTCAGGCGAAGAAACTTTAGGCATCGTCGCAAATTGACCTGTTGAATCGAACTTGCGATCACCAAGTGCGGCATTGACGGTGAGAATCTCGCGATCACCAACACGTGCGACTGCGCGACCTTGCGTAATTTGTGGACCGTTAACGACGAGCGTGACGTCGATCGTTACGACTTCGTTTGTTTTGGCGAACGACAAATACTGTGCAGTGGCCCAAACAAGATTGCGCTGCGAAACAGTTTCGAGAGCGCTGATACAAGCCCCAAGCCCCGCGCCGCCAAACAGAAAAAAGCCACCCGTTGAGATGCGGATGTCTACTGGCATCTCGAATCTTGAGGTGTCGCCGATTCGGTTTAGTCCAAGAAAACTGCGCGAATCCACCGTGCCACTCTAATAACTTTCGACGCAACGGCGACTAGTTTTGTTGGATGGCTGATTCACCATGGCGCGGCGACTGCGTTTCACTTGTCGAGGCATTTCGACGCGGCGATCACTCGCCTCTCGAAGAATTGAGCGCGACATACGCAGCGATTGAAAAGAGCGACCTGAATGCATTTTGTTTTCTAGATCGTGAATCAGCCGAACGCGACGCGAAGAACGCCGATGTTTCATTGCCGTTTGGTGGTGTGCCGTTTGGCGTGAAAGAACTCGATTCGGTTTCGGGTTGGCCTGACACCGAAGCGAGCATGGTGTTCAAAGATCGGATCGCGAAAACAACTGACACACAAGTGAACCGAATCTGTCGCGTTGGTGGCGCTGTAAAAGTTGGTCAAACGACCGCCAGCGAATTCGGCGGCGTGAATGTGACGCGGACAATTTTGCACGGCGCAACACATAATCCGTGGAAACATGGCCACACACCTGGTGGTTCTTCGGGTGGCAGTGCTGCAGCAGTCGCAGGCGGACTTGTTTCGATTGCAACTGGTGGAGACGGCGGCGGATCAATTCGAATTCCTGCTGGGTTCAGCGGCCTTGTCGGATTGAAAGCAACTTTCGGTCGCATTCCGCGCGGCCCAGGAGCATCGAACGGAAATTTAACAACTGTTACGGGTTGTCTTGCGCGAAGTGTGCGCGACACTGCGCGCTGGTTTGATATTGCCAACGGACACGAAGGCCATGACCCGCTGAGTCTGCCGCGAGTTTCTGGATGGGAGGCCGCACTCGGAACAATTCCGACAAAAGGTTTGCGCGTAGCAGTCGTGTCAAATTTTGGTGGCGGAGTTGTGTCGCCAGCGATGTGGCAAATTATTGAACAAGCCGCTGAAAGTCTGATTGCAGCAACTGGTTTGAAGCGTCGTGACTCGATTGATCTTTCATTGCCACGACTCGGTGCTGCATGGTCTGTGACCGGCATGGCGGCGATTGAATTTCAACTTGGTGATCAATGGCCGGCGTGCGCCGATCAACTGACGCCAGAAATTCGTTTCGGTGTTAGCCGAACAGCAAACTTGTATGGCGTTGAAGCCCGCGGCAAATTCGAACAACGCAGAATCGCACTCAACAATCGCATGGCAGAAATTTTTAGCGAAGTTGATTTGATAATCACGGCGAGCAACCCAGATATTGCGTTCAAGGCTGAGGGGCCACTACCCGACACATTCGGTGGCATCGTCGCAGGTGCAGGCAACAACGGAGTGCTGACAATTCCGGCAAATATTTATGGCAACCCTGGCATCTCAGTGCCAGTTGGTCTTCTCGACGGTCTGCCAGTCGGCATGCAAATTATGTCGCGCCACTTCGAAGAGCAACTGTTGCTAGATCTTGCACTCTCCATCGAGCGCAATAACCCCTGGCCGCTCACCTCCCCCTAGCTTTTAGAACCATCGCCCTGCACTATTCGCGTTGCTCGCGATGCCGTGCAAGCAAAAGCAAATGAAATATGTCTTTGTCTCTTTTGGTCGCAATTTTTAGTCGCTCCCAGGTACTAACTGAAATTACACGAACAACATGTTTGCCAAGCTGAAGCTTTTGGCTCTCTCTAATCAATTCGTTGAAACCATCTTCAGAGCCTTCGGGCGCAAAAACTAAGTCAAGAAGACCAAACTTCGTAATCAAGTGCAAAGTTTCGTATTGAGACCAATTCGAAATTGGATGCCACGGAAACCAGGTACCATATTTGCCGGCTGTTGCCAGCGCCGCATCAATTTCATCAAAAACTTTTGCGAGACGTGTGAGATTTTCAGGGCTTCGTGATGGCGTTATATCGAGATCAACCGTTGCTGGCATCGGTAGACGATGAAGTTGTGCAGCTACGCCACCAATGACAACAAAATCGACAGCGTTGCGCGTTAACGCCGCGATCAGTTCAGTGAGGCGTAGTTGCGGCTCAGCGGCCAAGTCGAGCGAGGCGAACACGCTCTCGCTCTTTGGCGTTGAATTCTTCTAAAACTTTTGGATCAAGAGTCTTCTCAAACCGCTCACGAGTAATTGTGTGGGTATCAGGGCCCGACAAACCGATGCGCAAGTCTGAACCTGCAGCACGAATAATGCGCAACAACGTATCTAACGTCGGCGAGCGTGTGCCAGCTTCGTACATCGAAATTGCCGCCTGGCTCGTCTTCGCTCGTCGCGCAAGTTCGGCTTGCGAAATCTTTGCTTTTCTTCGAGCCAAACTGATCAGGCTTCGCGAAAACAGTTCTTTCGGCACTTTGTTATTATATCGGATTAGATATACAGCATTTTCAATCATGTCCGCAATGTGTGCAGGTTTCGCCGCTCGCGGGTAGTTAATGACTAGAGCGCGAGAAGTGCGCGCGCTACGAGATCTGTGCCGAACGCTGTGAGAATCGCCAAATAACTCAAACCAGTTGCAGCCATCACGGCCGAATAGCTTCGCTCTTTCAGTGCAGCGCGTGTGAAGATCGCCAAGATGCCCGTCATTGCAGCGCAACCCAACCAGAACCACCCGAGAATTCCGTCCCAGCCATCGTCGATGGTTCCGTTGAGCACGCTGAGCATTCCGGTTGGCAAAATCATCACCAAAATTTCAAGGGGCCACAAAACCAAAACTGCATTCGTCAACTCGTTGAGAAGTTTTCGAGTCATGCCCGGCTGCACTAGATACCAGTGACCAAGCAACATCAAGTCGGTGATCGCACCGAGAAACGCTGCGCCAACCAAAACCCGCAACAAGTCGACGAGGCCAGCATCGCCATTTGCGAAAACCGCCGCAATCAAACCTAAAGTGCCAATTGCAACGGCGACAAGATCAAACCTTGCCGACTTTTTGGCGAAAGTTGCGAACGCGATCAGCGCAACAATGCAACCAGCGATCTCGCGGATTAAAACTTGATCGAAGTAGAACCCCGCGGCAACACCAAGCAAAGCCAGCGATCCGTAAACCGCGCGCAACAACTTTGAGTAACCAAGTGAAATTTCATTGCGTCGAAGCGTGAACCAAAGAAAAGCAAGACCGCCGCTTGCCCATTGCAATAAAAAAGTTGCAGCGTCGAGACGCATTAATTAATTACGACTAACGAGTGATCAACGTTGGTCATTGCAATCGGACCAGCATCGGTGGCGACAACAATGTCTTCGAGACGCATGCCCCACTTGCCTGGCAGGTAGATGCCCGGTTCGACACTGAACGCATGACCTGCCGCAATCGGCAACTTGTTGCCGCTGACCATATATGGATCTTCGTGGGCTTCCATGCCGATGCCGTGACCCGTGCGATGAATAAAGAAATCTCCGAAACCTGCATCGTCGATAACTTTTCGTGCCGCCGCGTCGACTGACTCGCATGTCGCGCCAACAACACCGGCTTTTACGCCAGCAGCGTGCGATGCATGCAACACCGAATACGCACTCGTGATTTTTCGTGAAGGGGTACCGACAAATACACACCGTGTGATGTCGCTGCAATAGCCGTTCATGGTGCCACCAAAGTCGCACAACACGATTTCGTCTTTGTTGATCACTCGTGGCCCGGCGTGGTGGTGTGGGCTCGCTGCATTTTCGCCGGCGGCAACAATTGCAAAATTCACGACGTCGTGACCTTCAGCGATGAGTCGAGCCGAAATGTCGGCAGAGACTTGTGCTTCAGTGCGACCAACAAGTGGAATGTTGCCGGCCTGCAACTGCACTGCCACACGATCTGCTGCGGCGCCCGCGGCCTGTAACGCAGCGATCTCGGCTGCATCTTTGACCATGCGCAATGGGCCGACGACGTCAACTGCGCGAACAAAACATGCACCCGAAACAAACCCCATCAATTCGACGAGGAACCGTGCCCACATTTGATCACCGACTGCGATGCACTTTGCGCCGCCGAGATTTTTCGCCACGATTTCGACCGGGTTTTCTGTTTCACCCCAAGGCACAACGCGAAATACATCGTCAAACGGCGTCACGCGCGGCGCTTCAAGTCGCGGCACGATCAATGTGGCTACTGAATCTTGCGTCACCACGAGCATCGTCAAACGCTCAAGGGGCATCGCGTAATAACCAGTCAGATACGGCAAGTCGTGACCGACACTGAGCAGCGCAGCATCGATTGAACGTCGCTGCATCTCTTGACGCACACGCGCCAAACGTGATGCATAAAGTGCGCCAGAAGTCAGACTGCTGCTCATCGCACCAACACACCATTCTGATAATCGTTGACTGCATCAACAATTTCTTGACGAGTGTTCATTACGAAAGGACCATAACGCACGACTGGTTCGTTCAACGGCGCACCACCAAGAATTAACACCTGCGCGCTCTTGACATTGGCGACATCAGTTGAAATTTTTACGGCGCCAGTGCTTCGCTCAAAGACAACCATTTGCCCGCTGACAACTTTTTGATCGTTCACGGTGACTTCGCCGTCGAATACGTGCACGAGTGCCGTGTGTGACGCATCGGGAATCCATTCGATGGTTTCATTTGCTTGCATCGCTGCGTGTGCGTATGTCATCGGACTAGTTGTTTCAACCGGACCAGTTACGCCAAGAACAGTGCCCGCGACAACTTTCAATAGGCCGCCGTTTGGAAGCTTTGTTTGAGCAAGTTCGTCGGCGTCATAGCCCTGATATCGCGGCGGAATCATTTTGCGATCTGCCGAAAGATTGACCCACAACTGAAAGCCGTGCATGCGACCACCAAGTGCCATCATGTCGTCGGTTGGAAGTTCGCTGTGAATCACGCCTGAGCCCGCGGTCATCCACTGCACACCACCGGGTTTGATTACTGCGCGCGTGCCGATCGAGTCTTCGTGCACCATTGCGCCTGACAATAAATATGTGACAGTTTCAAAACCGCGATGCGGATGCGACGGTGCACCGACTGCTTTGTGCGGTGCATAATCAGCCGGACCCATCTCGTCGAGCAATAAAAACGGATCGATGTGATCGACATGTTGCGTCGGAAATGGTCGACGCACCTTGAAACCGCCGCCTTCAACTGTTGATTGCGACGTGATGATCTGCAAAATTTTTCGCGCAGTGAGGTTTGTCATCGCACGCTCACGAGTTGCACCGAAACTGATTTGTCGTTTGTTTGCTCTGCAGCATGCTTTGCATGGTAACTAGAACGCGTCAACGGACTCGCCTCGACGTGCTTGATGCCGAGACTTTCGCCGAACTGTTTGTAAAAATCAAACTCAGCAGGATCAGCCCAGCGCACAACGGGTAGGTGTTCGGCCGACGGGCGCAAATATTGGCCAATTGTGACAATTTGCACGCCAACTGCGGCGAGGTCGATCAACGTGGCTTCGACCTCTGCTTGTCGCTCGCCCAACCCCAACATAAAACCAGACTTTGTAACAAGACCAGCGGCCTGAGCACGTGCCAACACTGAAAGACTTCGTGCGTAGCCCGCCGACGGACGAACTTGTCGTTGTAAGCGCGCGACAGTTTCGATGTTGTGATTCAAAACATCTGGACGTTCGTTAAACAAAACTTCGAGCGCATCTGTGCCTTTGGCATCAGAAATCAGAGTCTCGACACGAGTTAGCGGCGAGACATTGCGAATCTCACGAATGCATTGTGCGACGTGGCTCATGCCGCCGTCGGCGAGATCGTCGCGTGCAACCATCGTCAACACAGCGTGTTCGAGTTTCATTTTTTGCACCGCTAGAGCAACGCGAATCGGCTCGTTCAAATCTGGTGCAAGTGGTTTACGAGTGTCGATCAAACAAAAACCACACGCGCGAGTGCATCGCTCACCAAGCACCATCATCGTGGCTGTGCCATCGGCCCAACACTCTGACAGGTTCGGACAGCCGGCTTCTTCGCAAACCGTAACGAGATTCAAATCACGCAAAGTTTTTTTAGTTGCCAAGACTTCGGCACCGTGGCTGACATGTGGGCGAAGCCACTCGGGCTTGCGAGCCGAGATTTCAATGGTCTCGCTAGATGCGTTGCTCGACGCGACGCTGAACTTCGTGTTCGCTGCAATGTTCGCAGTCGTGCTCACCGGTACAACTGACGCAACATCATGTCGGTCTAACTCGCCACCCGCCCACTGATTAGCCGCAAGTTGTGCAACAACGTCGATGACTTGCTGCATCGTTACGTCAACACCGAGTTCTGCAAGCGAAGTAACCGGATACTGCGAGATGCCACATGGCACGATGTGCTCGCGCATGAAACTGAGATCGGTTGAAACATTCAACGCAAAACCGTGCATCGTGCGACCGCGTGAAACTCGCACACCAATTGCACAAATCTTTTTTGGCGTCACAGAATTCGGTTCAATCCACACGCCAGGAAAACCGTTAAAGCGTCCGGCGTTTTTAACCCCGAGTTGCGTGAGTGTGTCAATCACAAGTTGCTCGACGCTGTGTACATATGCCTGCATGTCGGCTGGGCCGTTACCGCCGTGCTTGGCAACCAAATTTAAAATCGGATACGCAACGAGTTGCCCCGGACCGTGATATGTAATGTCACCACCACGATTTACTTTGACTAGTTCAGCGCCAACTTTTGCCGGGTCACACTTGAGATTGGTGTCAAGATCGGCACTTGATCCGTATGTAAAAACATGCGGGTGCTCGAGCAACAGCAAGTGCTGCATCGACGACTGCGAGAACATTGCTTTTTGCACCGCGAGCGCCTCGTGATAAGGCACTCGCCCCAGCCAGCGAACATTTAACTTCGTCGCGACTTCAAGATTTTCGCGCGACACGATTTAGATCTCCGCTGACCAGTCCTGTGTTTCAAGAACTCGCTTAACTTTGGCCAAGAAACCCGCTGCGTATGCACCGTCGAATGCACGATGGTCCCAGCTCATTGCCAAGTTTCCAACTGGATGAATCGCGATGCTCTCTGTGCCATCGCTCAAACGCGCGACAACTGGTTTGCGCACGATCGCATCAGTCGACATGATCGCAACTTGTGGTTGATTGATAATCGGCATCGTCAACACCGAGCCTGCTGAGCCGTTGTTTGAAATTGTAAACGTGCCACCTTGAATTTCATCTGGTGTCAGTTTGCGAGATCGCGCTCGAGTTGCGAGATCTGAAATTTCGCGAGCGATGGCCCGAAGGCGCTTGCCATCGGCACTGCGCACAACCGGCACGAGCAACCCTTGGAACTCGAGGTCAACTGCGATGCCAAGGTCAACATAATTATGCACGACCAAGTTGTCGCCTTCAATGCTCGCATTGAGATTTGGATACTCAGCCAACGCATCAACAATCGCGCGGGCGATAAATGGAAGATACGTAAGTGTGAAACCTTCAGATTGTTTAAATTGATCTTTTACTTCGCTGCGAGTCGCATCAACATTTGCGTAGTCAACTTCGACAACGCTGAAAGCGTGCGCGCTGACGGCCTGCGACATGATCATGTGCGAAGCAGTGAGTCTGCGAATTTTTGAAAGCGAAATGACTGTCTCGCGCTCTGATGCTGCTGTGAATTTTGCGGGCGGTGCTGCGACGCGTGGTGCTGCT
>ENA-UPTJ01000755-UPTJ01000755.1-marine-metagenome-genome-assembly--contig:-NODE-755-length-19288-cov-6.553112_pt1 | contig 19288 bp, 3 predicted proteins | sample MGYA00238168_ERZ767080 | MGnify/ENA primary metagenome ERZ767080 (study PRJEB28935, sample SAMN06266237) | marine metagenome | isolation source: Columbia River Estuary | place: USA:Columbia River Estuary... | reverse complement strand
CATTACAGTGGCTAATCCTGTGGTAACGAAGTCAGAACCTTGCAGCCCTAGCGTAGGGATTGTTTGCGACCAAGAACCACCCATTTGATAATTTGCGATTCCATTGAATAGATTCACGGTGTCGCCATAACATGCTTCAAGGACTTCTCCTTCAACACCAGCATAAAGATCAATTTCAGAGATGGCAATTGCATAGTTGCCCGCTGTATTATTGAATGCATCGTTAAGGATGTAGTAGGTATTGCCTGGATTCAGGCCACAAATGGTGAAGTTAGGGGCCGCATTGGCGCCATCTAAATCGTCATCATTGGCTGCTTCCATCATGACAGAAGCCAAGATTGAACAATCTGTTGCGGAATAAACTGCAATTTGATTGTTATATGCCATGGCTGTAGAATTGATACGCACATTTCCAGATGGTGGCGCAACAAAGGTGAACCAAGTTGTGAGATTCAAGTTTTGATTGGCCCATCCAGTCGTTGTTTGTGCGCCTGTTGCTGGTGGAACAATTGCCACTTCTGAAGGGTCAACTGTGGCTCCGGTATTATTAAAGATATACGAATGTCCATCTACAGGGATTTCAGCAGCATCACACATCATGTCGTTAGTCATTGGCATCATAACTGGGAATGGCCCAACGAAATAAGATGTATCTTGATCACACACCGCTTGTAAATAGACTTCAAAAGACTGACCTGCAATAAATGCAGGGTCAGCAAGTGTATCTGTTGTATTGGCATCAATTTGGTAAGTTGTACCGGTAGAGAATGGCATTCCAGCCTCAACCAACTGATAATTAAAGCCAGTTACAGGCAACAATGTTTGAGTCCAGCTCCATGAAGTCATGATGCTATCTACTGCTGATGTCGCAACCAAGTTTGTTGGGTTTGCACAATCAGGGGCAGGTAAAATATTGATAACGTAATCTTCAGTTTCACCTGAACCCATGTTAGTACATGCATCGCCGGCACCATTTTGGTTAAAAGCGCCACGTGAGCGAACGCGCATTCCAGTGTTTCCTGTCAATGCAGTCATTGGAATAGTAATGTTCACGGTTCCTGTTGTATTACCTGGAATATTCACCCCTACCTGCGTCCATTCAGTTGGTTCATAAGAACCACTGTGGTCGTAGTCAATCCAAACAGAGACTATTGCACCAGTATAAACGGATGGTGCCTGAACAGTTATTCCAACACCGTATTCCATTCCTTGAATAACAGAAGGTCCAGATGTGAAGGCACTGTAATACGGAGAAGCCGTTGGTTGAGTTGTAGCGGTATTGTTATTCCAGAAGTTGCTACCACCAAAACTGAAAGCCACGTCATCCATTAATGACCCGTTGCCCCCAGAATTAACTGTGTTACAATAACACTGATAGAATGGTGTAGAAAGGACTTGTACTGAAGTTGATGTATCTGCAGAAGCAGAAGCGGTACATGTTAGTACACATGCAAAATAAGTGTCTGCCGAGACTGTGGTACTGTAGGTAGCATTGTTGGCACCTAAAATTTCAGTCCAAGGCCCCGTTGGAGCAGTAGCACTTAACCATTGGTAAGTGATTCCAGATGCCACCGTTGCACTATCAAGTGATAAATTAACAGGCGTAGTAGGGCAAGCTGTGGCTAGTGATGCTAAAGCATCTCCTGCATCAGGTGTTCCTACACAAGGAGTAGCAGCGATTATATTGATAAGGTGGTCTTCTGTTTCACCGTATCCATATGCTAAACAAGGTGTAAGAGGATTAAACGATGTAGCTGAGTAACCCTCCGCACAAATAACACGCATGACCGTATTTCCAACTGTTGCAGTCGGTGGAATCGTAATGGATCCTGTTACAGTTCGGGGTCCAACTACAGTTGTTTGATCCATGTAGACCATTTCAGAAGCATCAAACGAGCCACTTTGATCAAAATCAATCCAAATTCCAATACCGTTTGCGTAATATGGAGCTCCGTCGCACTCGTCTTGTTCAATAGAAAATGCAACAGTTTGACCTGTAGTTACAGTGGTAATCGGTGCTAGTGTAGTAAAGCTTGAGTATCCTCCTTGAACAGATCCTGGACCAGGAGCTGGCGTCGCACATCCATTGGTATTTGCATAAAGTGGGTCTGTTGACCCACCATTTACGGTAACATTGAAAATTTCCTCATCCCATGGTGCAGAACTAGCGACAGAAGTACAATAGCAGTTCATGAATGAGTTCATATCTACAAAAACTTCCGTGGCATATGCCGGTGTTCCAGCGCTACAAATAACTTCGCAACGATAATATGTTGCTGCTGTTTGCGTGGTTGAAAAACTCGCATTTGTTGCACCAGCAATAGCAGTCCAAGGACCACCACTTGTTGTTGAGCTTTCCCATTGATAAGTCATTCCAGATCCAAGCGTGGCTCCGTTCAAGGTAAGATTGATATTCTGACCAGAACAAGCTAAAGCCGGGCTAGATTGTGCAGCACCTGCAATCACTGGATTTGTACATGCCGACGCTGGACCAACATAGTCAATTGTAGTTGTTTGACATGCGACCAATGTTCCACAATTTGCATCTTGAGCCCAGTGTGCATAGTAGGTGCCTGCCGTTGTTGAAGACCAAGTAAGTGGAGACATGCCAAAATTGATTATTGGGCCTGTTGGCGAACCTTCGGTTATGGTAATATAACCTGGTCCATCTATCGTACAAATATAGGTTGTTGCTGCCTCCACCCCATTAATGGTGGTGTATTCTCCATAAAAAGAACAGGTTGTCATGGTTACAACTCCTGCTGTAGTTGGAGCTGTTGCTGTGCCATAAGCACTTGTCATAAGACATTGGCTATTAGCTGCCCCAACTAGGAGCAACAAGGCCGTAATTAAAGATTGAATTTTTGTTTTCATAGCATTCTGCTTTTGAGCTAATTATTGTTTGATGATGCGTTCCGTATGCAACTGAGCACCATTTTGTAGCGAAAGGATATAAACCCCAGGTTCAAACGCACGCAAATCAATTGTATACTGATTTGACTCTGTTTGTGCAGTCATCAAAACTTTGCCATTTAAATCGGTTAAAGAAATAGCCGTTTGGCCATTTGAAGTCCAAGTTACTGATACACTTGATCTAGTAGGGTTTGGATAAATTACGAAGCCACTGGCCATTTCACTGATCCCCGCTGTAAAATCGCATCCAGCGTCAACAACTACGGTAACGGTAGTGGATTCATCAGGACAAACGCCGTTACTAGCAGTATAAGTATAAGTGTAGTTTCCGCCAGTTGATCCAGATGTATCTGTTGATCCAGGTAATGTTTCCATTGAATTATTATTGTACCAAACACCGTCTAAATCAACTAAACCGCTGACTCCAGTGACCAAATTGAATGGTTCATTTAGACAAACATTCATGATCCCTCCCTCTCCTGGATTTGGAGCAGAATAGATTTGAACGTATGCATTTGCTTCGTCTGAAGCACAGCCATCTTGAACCGTATATGTAAATTCATATAATGTTGATGCCAATCCATTTGTGTTGAAGAGGTTGTCATTCAAACCTAAGGTCGGAGTTGTTTCAGACCAAGATCCTTCTAATTGGTAGTTTGCAATTCCTAAGAAAAGGTTAACGGTGTCACCGTAACAAACTTCGAGTTGCTCGCCTTCAACACCAGCATCTAGCAAAATTTCATAGATTGAAATAGCATAATTACCAGGAGTGAAATCAAATGCGTCATGCATCATGTGATATTCTGTTCCAGGTGTAAGCCCACAAACTGTAAAGTTCGGCGCTTGATTTACTCCTCCAAGATCATCGTCATTAGCTGCCATCATTTGGAAAGACGCAATATTGTCACAAGCACTAGTGCTGTACACTGCCATTTGGCCATTGTAATCAACGCCAGTACAATTGATTCGAACTGAACCTGAAGCTGGCGCCACAAACTTAAACCAAGTAGTCATTTCTAAGTTTTGGTTTGCCCAGCCTGTAGTAGTTTGTGCTCCAGTAGCAGGAGGAACCATACTGAGCTCTGCCAAATCAAAAGTAGCTCCTGTATTGTTAAACATATACATTTGACCGTTTACAGGTATCATTTGAGCTCCACAAATTGTGTCATTACTTAATGGGAAAACAATGTTGAACGGACCTACATAAAATGAAGTGTCTTGATCACAAACTGCTTGAATGTATACATCAAAGGTTTGACCAGCCATGAACTCATTGTCATAAGTGGTGTCGGTAAAGTTATTATCTAAGTTATAGATAGCGCCACTATATAATGATGCTCCAGGTAAAACCAACTGCATATTAAACCCTGTTGAAGGGTAAAGCGAAGAATATGGAGTCCATGACCAAGAAGAGATCAAAGAGTCTACAGCAGTACTTGCAAATAAGTTTGTTGGATTCGAACAGAATGGTGGTGTCGTAAAGCTGCCTTCCAAGGCTAAACTTTGAAGACCAACTGCACAATCTGCATAAATGTAAACATCATAGTTTGTTAGTTGAGACAAGCCCGTTAGTACAACATTGTTAGTTGTTGACGTTGCGGTGGAACCGCCAGTACTTGGGTTAAAGCCCGCTGGCCCGTAGATAATTGTCCAGTTGGTTTCATTTGCAGCACCTGCATTCCAAGTAATCATGGCTTCATCAGGAGCGACGTAACTAGTTGCAAATGCCGTTGGTTTTGGGCAATTAGTATAGTAAAAGTGAACACAACTGTTGTTCTCTAAGTATGTCGTGTTATTCATTGAAACATTGATGTTATTAGGGCCTCTCAAACCAATTTCAGCATCAGCACCATTGTCCCAAGCTGGATTACCCATTTCAACATCATCATAGACATAATAAATTTCATTAGTGCCTTGGTCAATTACTAACTGGAATGTAGCGCCATTAGTAGATGCAGGAAAGCCATAATGAGGAACATTGGTCCATTGCACTATAAACTTAGCAGTTGGTGCATTCCCAACTTGTCCGTAATAAACTGACTGACCCGCGTTCCCACCAGTCCACAAGTCTTGAATATATGGGTATAACCCAGAACCTGATGCTGGCATATTATAACCAACCTGACCTGTTGTAGTGTTCAGAACCACTCCCCCATTATCCCCAATTGTCATGGTATTAACAAGGGCTCCTTGATACAAGAAAGTAAACGGCATGGTCACACCAACTTCCTGGTCATCATTTAAGTTTGCATTTGTTGCAAAACCAGAAATGTCTTCGAATCCATTGGTTGGACATGCATTATCCCAGTCAACATACTGTCCCTGATTGTAAGTATTCCAAGAGACTGGAGGCGTCCAATAAGAAGTGTCTCCAGGTGTACAAATACCCTGAATGTATGTTTGGTAAAATGAATTAGTTGTTAGGCCAGTAATTGTGTAAGGATTGGAGCTAACAATAATAGTGGTTCCTGTGCCTGGCGTAAATCCTTGAGGGCCATATTCAATTTGCCATTCTGTTTCTGTGCCTCCGGCAGTCCACTGAAGCTGAGCCTCTGAATTATTTGCTTGGATCAAAGAGAAGTTAGTAGGTTGTGGACAAGTTGGTGGAGCAGTGATAGTGACAAGATAGTCTTCTGTTTCACCCCAAGAATAAGTACCACATGGGTTGATGTTCATAGGGTCCCAGGTTTCAACATTCACAACACGCATCATGGTATTGCCGGCAAGCGCGCCTGTAGGGATAGTTATATTCCCGAGTTCGAAATGTGGACCAACTACTGCAGCTGCAGAAGCATAAACTTCTTCTCCTGGATCTGTAAATAGACCATTTTGATTGAAGTCAATCCAAACTTTTGTACAGTTGGTATAGCTTCCATTACAAGTACCTATTTCTACAGAAAGAGGATACACCACGCCAGGAGATAGAATTGTTGGTGTAAGTGTGGAATAGTTAGAATACAAACCAGCATTGGATCCTGGGCCTGGTGCTGCAACTCCACAAGTAGATGAATTGTTGAGTGTATTTAGGGTTACATTGAGGATTTCTTCGTCGAAGGTAGATGTTGCTGTGCTAGCACAATAACAAGCCAAGAAAGAATTGGTAGTGACACCAACTACTGATGAAGTAGCACTTTGGCCAGAACATGTAACTATACATTGATACCAAGTATCAACCGTTTGAGATGTAATAAAGCTTGGTGTAGTGCCCCCAGGAATCGCAGTCCATGGGCCTGTTGCACTTGGAGCAGATTGCCACTCATAGCTAAGCCCTGCTGCCAGAGTAGCTCCTGATAGGGAGAGTGTATAGTTCACGCTCGGGCAAACAGGTGATGCAGAGCTAACAGCTGTTCCGGCCATTGGCATACCCGAACAAGATGCTGATGCTAAAACAACGAAATCGTAATCCTCGCATTCTCCATAGAACTGACTGACCGGACAACCATCCACAGAAACAGGGATTGTAGCATATTCACACAACACGCGCATGCGCAATGTTCCAAGACTTGCAGTAAATGGAACAGTAATTGTTGTTGTGTTTATAGCAACACCTGTTCCCGGAGATGTGTAGACCAACTCTCCCGCATCTGCAAAAGACTGATTGTTGTTCCAGTCTATCCAAACCTTAAAGCCCTGCCCCCAAGTAGGACCTGCCTGCATATTTAGGGTCACGTCTTGTCCTTGAAGTTGAGACACAGATTGTCCAGAAAAATATTGATAATATCCAGGACTACAACCCGAATTATTATTGGTAATGTTACTCACCCCTCCGGTAGTGTTGAAGTTCAAAATTTGGTCACCGAAATCACAGCCATTTACAAAGGTAGGGGTGCAATACTGCGCAATTGCGTTGGTACCAAAAGCTGAAATTAGGAAAAAGAGCAGTTTGAGGTAGAGTTTTCTCTTCATAGTTAGAAATTTATAGTTTTAGTAAGCCAAATGTAAGATTTTTTTTAAACAAAAAAAAGGGAGGTGAAAACCTCCCTTTAATCGTTTAATTTGTAACCAAATTGTCTTATTGCTTTATAAATCGTTTAGTAGAAATCATGCCTTCTTGATTCAGTTGAAGTATATACATCCCTGTTTGAAGATTAGATACCTCCAGGGTGTGCTCTTGATGATTCACTGTATCAATTTTGTAAAGTAATTTACCATTTAAGTCCAGCACTTCTATCGAAGAAATTTTTAGGCCAGATTGATTATATACCGTTAGTATAGTGGATGCCGGATTAGGATAAACCTCCCATTGACCAGAAATTTCAGCTATAGAGGCCGTAAAATCACATGAGCCATCTACGATAACCACTACGTTTGAGGTATCACTAGGACACACTGGGCTAGTTACAATGTAATCATAGTTGTACTGACCAGCTAAAGAACCTGAAGTGTCAATACTACCTGACAAAACTTGGTTGCTTGGGTTGTACCACACTCCACCAAGATCTATATTCCCGCTTATTCCGGAAAGCAAATCAAACGGTTCGTTTAGACAGACAGTGATGCTGCCGTCTTCTCCTGCGCTTGGTGTTGCATAAACTGTTACCGTTGAGGTAGCTTGGTCTACTGCACAACCATCACTTACTACATAGTTGAAGGTGTACGTCTGTGAAGCATAGTCCGTTGAGTTGAAAGTTTCATTCTGCAATACTACTGCAGGTGATGTAGCTACCCATTCGCCTCCTAAGGTGTAGTTAGCAATACCTAAGAATAAGTTCACGCTCTCACCGTAGCAAAGCTCTAGAACCTCGCCCTCTACTCCAGCATAGACATCCACCTCGCTGATAGCAATAGTATAGGTGCCTGCGGTACCTGAACCATCGTGCATTACAAAATATTCTACCCCTGGGGTCAGGCCACAAATGGTGAAGTTTGGCGCTTCTGAAGTGCCGTCGATCTCGTTGTCATTGGCTCCTTCTAGTGTAAAGCTCGGTAAGATACTACAATCAGTACCGTAGTAAACACCTATTTGGCCATTGTATGCTACACCTGTTGCATCGATGCGGACATTACCAGAAGCTGGAGCTGTGAAACGGAACCAAGTAGTGTGGTTCAAATCATCATTTTCCCAACCGGTTGTAGTTTGTGCACCTGTAACTGGTGGTACAATACCTAATTCCTCTGCACTTACCGTAGCGCCTGTGTTATTGTATAACAAACCTGGAGCGCCTACGATAATCTCATGGGCACCACATGCGTCGTCATTGCTAATTGGCATGACTAAGCTAATTGGGCCTACATATGCAGAAGTATCTTGACCACATACTGCTTGAACATATACATCTACTGCTTGGCCTGGATACCATGATGCATTCTCTGTTGTATCTGTAAAATCGTTGTCTAACGCATAAATAGCTCCTGTGTACAACGCAGAGTCTTGTGCTACTACTTGTAGGTTAAAGCCTGTCGATGGGTAGAAACTAGTATAAGGAGCCCAACTCCAGCTGCTCATGATGCTATCAACCGCAGCCGTGCTCGTCAAGTTTGTTGGGTTTGAACAAATTGGCGGTGTTTGGAAATTGTAAAACAAACCAGCACTTTGTAAACCACCAGCACAATCTGAATAGATATACATATCGTAGTTACCTAGTGGAATCAAATTCAACAACTGTACCGTAGCCGCTGTTACATTCAAAGTTGTTCCTGAGGTAAGTGGATCAAATCCTGCTGGGCCATATACTACCGTCCATGATGTCTCTGCCGCTGCACTCGCAGTCCAACTAAAGGCCGCCTCGTTAGGGAACATATACATCGTATTCAATGAAACAGGGTTTGGACAGTCTACATAATAGAAGTGTACACAACTGTTGTTTTGTAAGTAAGTCTGGTTGTTCATCGACACATTGATGTTCTGTGGACCGCGAATACCAATCTCAGCATCTGCACCGTAATCCCATGACGTCGAGTTGCCCATGATTACATCGTCGTAAACATAGTAGATCTCTTGTGTTGCCTCGTCTATGATTAACTCAAAAGTCGCGCCTTCGGGTAATACTGGAAAAGCATAATGACTTATATTTTCCCATTGTACAATAAATTGACTGTTAGGCGAGGTACCGACTTGCTCGTAATATACACCGTCAGGAGCAACAGACGTGCCTAAATCTTGAACAAAAGGATACAAGCCATTTCCAGCAACCATGGTATAGCCGACCTGAGCAGTTGTAGAACCCAATACAACTCCACCATTATTTCCGATTGTCATAGTTGTAAATAAATTACCCTGATATAAAACAGGGAAAGGAAGTGTTATACCTAGCTCTGTATCATCTAATAAATTTGCATTCGTTCCAGTAGTACTAATGTCAATAAATCCAGTTGTAGGGCAATCACTGTTCCATTCTATATATTGTCCTTGATCATAGGTGTTCCAAGATACAGATGGTGTCCAATAAGAGGAATCACCAGGTGTGCAAATGGCACGTACATAAGCTTGGTAGAAACCATAAGGTGTCAAATTTGGAATTGTATATGGATGTGCAGTAACTGTAACAATTGTACCTGAACCTGGCGTAAAGCCTTGTGGTCCGTATTCTACTTGCCATTCAGTTTCTGAACCAACTGGAGTCCAATCAATTACCCCTTCAGTAAGGTTTGAGCTCACCAATACAGGAGCCGATGGTTGTGGGCATGTTGGTGGAGCAGATACCATAACAAAATAATCTTCAGTTTCACCCCATGTGTAGGTTCCACAAGGATTCACATTGGTTCCAAGAGTTGTTTCAACCGTTACAACACGCATTCGGGTAAGTCCTGCAACCGCAGTGGCTGGTACAGTAACTAAGCCATTTTCAAGGTGGGGTCCAGCGGTAAATGTAGTAGAAGAGTATACTTCTTCTCCTGGATCTGTAAACATTCCATTCTGATTGAAATCAATCCATGCTTTGGTCCAGTTACTGTAATTTCCACCACAAGTACCAACTTCAATTGAAATTGGGTATACTACTCCTGGAGATAAGATAGGAGCAGCAACACTTGTTGTATAGTTCGAATACATACCTGAAACCGAACCTGGACCGGGCGCTGTAGTCCCACAAGTAGAGGAATTATTTAAAGTGCTAATAGTCACATTCAATATTTCTTCGTCAGCTGTTGAAGTAGCGGTACTGGTACAGTAGCAGTTCACAAAAGTATTAGTGGTTACTTCTAAGACATCAGATGTGTCCACTAACCCAGAGGGCGCACAAGTCACTATACATTGGTACCAGGTATCCACAGTTTGAGTTGCTGTGTATGCCGATGAAGTTGCTCCTGCAATGTCTGCCCATGGACCAGTTGCAGACGGTGCAGATTGCCATTGATAAGTTAAGCCAGATGAAAATGTAGCATTTACCATGTTTAGGTTAAACGGTGCAGATGGGCAAACAGGGTTTGCGCTAGCAGCCGTGCTTCCAGCGTTTGGTGCGCCAGTACATGCAACCCCTGAGATAAAAGAAACTGATCCAAGAAAACCGCGGTTATTGATACCGCCGGTTACGGTACCCCCAAATCCAATGTCTGTACCTGTAATTATATTACAACCTCCACCTGGAAAAGTATAAGACCCTGCAGTTAATGTAGAATATCTCAAACCTCCATTTAGCGAAAGGGCAATCCCATAAGTTGCTCCGGCAGGAATAATTAGGTTCAAACCTGTGAGCATAGGCTGACCTACATTTGTAGTGGTATTGGCTACTCCAACAATCGGTTGTGCCGCGACTTGCGTCCAGCCTGGAGCTGTACTTAGCGACAATGTTGTTTGATTTATTGGTGTTGTATTATACCATAAAGTTGCAGTATTTGCACCAGAAAGACTCGTTACAGAGGCTATTTCTGTGATGATCACGTCATTAGCATTCGTATTTTGAAAGTTAAACGTAATGAGACTCGAACCATTGTTATTTGTAAAATTGGTCGAAATGGTAGTTTGTGCAACAACATTGAAGGTTATTAGCATGGCAATAACCCAAGATATTTTATTAATTAATGCTTTCATGGCTTTCTTTATTTAAATTATTGAACAGCGATTCTTTCGATGATATTAACACCATTCATTTGAACTTTAACCATATAAAGTCCTTTTGGATAACTTGTTAAATCAAGTAAAATTTCTTGATTCATTGGGGTGCCAAATAAAACTTTTCCGTTCAAATCAAGCACTTCTACATTTGCTGCTCCCAACAAGGATTTAGAAATATGTAAGAGGCCAGAAGTAGGGTTTGGATACATAGAAAGACCTATTTGATTTTCTTCAATTGAAGCCGTAAAATCACAAGAGCCATCCACAATTACTAGCACATTTGAAGTATCACTCGGGCACACTGGGCTAGTTACAATGTAATCATAGTTGTATTGACCTGCTAAAGCAGACGATGTATCTTGTGCTGAAGGTAATGCTTGATTACTTGAGTTATACCAAGTTCCGTTGGCATCTATGTTGCCGGCTAATCCATTCCACAACACAAACGGTTCGTTTAGACAGACAGTGATGCTGCCGTCTTCTCCTGCGCTTGGTGTTGCATAAACTGTTACCGTTGAGGTAGCTTGGTCTACTGCACAACCATCACTTACTACATAGTTGAAGGTGTACGTCTGTGAAGCATAGTCCGTTGAGTTGAAAGTTTCATTCTGCAATACTACTGCAGGTGATGTAGCTACCCATTCGCCTCCTAAGGTGTAGTTAGCAATACCTAAGAATAAGTTCACGCTCTCACCGTAGCAAAGCTCTAGAACCTCGCCCTCTACTCCAGCATAGACATCCACCTCGCTGATAGCAATAGTATAGGTGCCTGCGGTACCTGAACCATCGTGCATTACAAAATATTCTACCCCTGGGGTCAGGCCACAAATGGTGAAGTTTGGCGCTTCTGAAGTGCCGTCGATCTCGTTGTCATTGGCTCCTTCTAGTGTAAAGCTCGGTAAGATACTACAATCAGTACCGTAGTAAACACCTATTTGGCCATTGTATGCTACACCTGTTGCATCGATGCGGACATTACCAGAAGCTGGAGCTGTGAAACGGAACCAAGTAGTGTGGTTCAAATCATCATTTTCCCAACCGGTTGTAGTTTGTGCACCTGTAACTGGTGGTACAATACCTAATTCCTCTGCACTTACCGTAGCGCCTGTGTTATTGTATAACAAACCTGGAGCGCCTACGATAATCTCATGGGCACCACATGCGTCGTCATTGCTAATTGGCATGACTAAGCTAATTGGGCCTACATATGCAGAAGTATCTTGACCACATACTGCTTGAACATATACATCTACTGCTTGGCCTGGATACCATGATGCATTCTCTGTTGTATCTGTAAAATCGTTGTCTAACGCATAAATAGCTCCTGTGTACAACGCAGAGTCTTGTGCTACTACTTGTAGGTTAAAGCCTGTCGATGGGTAGAAACTAGTATAAGGAGCCCAACTCCAGCTGCTCATGATGCTATCAACCGCAGCCGTGCTCGTCAAGTTTGTTGGGTTTGAACAAATTGGCGGTGTTTGGAAATTGTAAAACAAACCAGCACTTTGTAAACCACCAGCACAATCTGAATAGATATACATATCGTAGTTACCTAGTGGAATCAAATTCAACAACTGTACCGTAGCCGCTGTTACATTCAAAGTTGTTCCTGAGGTAAGTGGATCAAATCCTGCTGGGCCATATACTACCGTCCATGATGTCTCTGCCGCTGCACTCGCAGTCCAACTAAAGGCCGCCTCGTTAGGGAACATATACATCGTATTCAATGAAACAGGGTTTGGACAGTCTACATAATAGAAGTGTACACAACTGTTGTTTTGTAAGTAAGTCTGGTTGTTCATCGACACATTGATGTTCTGTGGACCGCGAATACCAATCTCAGCATCTGCACCGTAATCCCATGACGTCGAGTTGCCCATGATTACATCGTCGTAAACATAGTAGATCTCTTGTGTTGCCTCGTCTATGATTAACTCAAAAGTCGCGCCATCAGGAATGATTGGTGAATTATAATGAGGAAGGTTTTTCCATTGAATAATGAATTTACTATTCGGCGACGTTCCAACTTGCTCGTAAAAAACACCTCCGCTACCTACAGGAAAAGAAGAGTATAATTGCTGAATATATGGATATAAACCATTCCCGGCTTCCATCACATAATTGACAGCCCCGGTAGTAAGACCTAACTTAACACCACCAGTTGCACCGATTAACGCTGTAGTGAACAAGTTGCCTTGATATAAAACAGGAAATGGTAAGGTGATACCCGATTCACCCAAATATGGCAAATTTGTGTTTGTTGCATTAGGATTGGAGCTGATATCTATAAAGCCTGTACTAGGACATTCATTGTCCCACTCTATGTACTGACCTTGGTTATAAGTATTCCAAGACACTAGTGGCGTCCAATAAGAAGAGTCACCAGGTGTACAAACAGCACGAACTCTGGCAGAATAAAAGCTGTAAGAATTGAGGTTGTCGATTAAGTAAGGATGAACAGTTGTGAATGCTGTTGTTCCGGCACCCAACACAAACCCTTGATTACCATATTCAACCTCCCACTCTGTTTCTGATCCTCCTGGAGTCCAATCAATTGTTCCAGAAGTAAATGTACTAGAAACAACATTTACAAGTGTTGGCTGTGGACAAGTTGGAGGCGCTGAAATGTTAACCATGTAATCTTCCGTTTCGCCCCAAGTATAGGTGCCACATGGTGATGGCGCTGAATTCGATTCGATAATCACGATGCGCATGCGCGTTAAACCAGAAAGTGCTGTCGATGGAATTGTGATATTGAAAGGTACATTTACAGTAACTAAGGAAGGAAGGGAATTATAACTATCATGTAATAATTCATAAGTATCGAATTGACCATTATGATCAACATCAATCCATACTCTTGTACCATATGAATAAGTACCACCTGAACAGTTGATCAAATCAAGTTCCATAGGATAAGTTACACCGGGAGAAACTAATGTTGAAATCGTTGTGAAATCTGAATATGTGCCATTACAGCCCGTTGAACTATTATCAATTGTATTCAATTCTACACGTTGAATATCACCATATGTAGTAGAGGTGGCGCCACTTGTACAATAACAATTATAAAAATCGTTGGTTGTTACTGCGACAATGGTTGACGTATCAACAGAACCAGATGCAGTACAAGTTACAATACATTGATACCATGTGTCAACTGTTTGAGAAGCCTGATAACTACTGTTGGTAGCGCCAGCTATATCCACAAAAGGACCTGCTGCTGCCGTAGCTGACTGCCATTGATATGTTATACCTGAAGCAAGCGTATTGCCAGTTAAAGACAAATTATAAGGGACCGTTGGGCAAACAGACGATACCGACGCATTTGCGGTGCCTGCGTCTACGGTGCCAGTACAAGCCGTTCCGGGAATATAATGTATTTTAATATTTGGACGATAATTAGCATAAGATGAGCTTGATAAAGCTGTAGCCGCAGAACCAGCAGTACCAGATGCCCAACCGATTGACATACCAGTTTGAAGCTCGCGATAATAGTTATTGGCTCCACTCGCTACACCAGATTTGACGTGGTCTGTCATGATTTGTAGCGTGCCTCCAGTGTAGATAAATGGTGTCGTTAATATAAAAGACTCCCAACCTGGGGCTGTTGCTGTAAATCCTTGGTTAGTATTATTATAAACACTAGTAGCCCCAGCGGTTACATCTCCCCAAGTTGTACCCAGTGCTAAAGTAGTATTAGAATTATTTGCTAATAAGATTTCAAATGTATTTGGCGCCGTTATTGTACCAGCTGCTTTCTCCCATTCAATTTGCGTAATCATTGCTCCAGGTGGAATTGAAGCTAATTCACTTGCCAAATAAATATAAGCGTATTTGGAATAATTGAAAGTAGAGGTTGCCGCACTTCGGTAATACGGTCCGGTTAAATAACTTGAAGCTGTTCCTGTTCCTATTTGAACAAATTGGGACCAGCCCAATTGACTAAAAAACAGAAAAAGCAGACTTAATACGTATAATTTTTTCATGAGGATATTTTAGGATGCTAAAGATAAGCAGAAGAAAACAAAAAAGCCACCCTATCGGGTGGCTTTCGAATATTTAGGGTAGTTGAATTATTGTTTAACTATTCTGAACGTTTGAACAGATGAATCGGCAAAAATGCGAACCATATAAACACCAGTTGTCATATTTGTAAGATTCAATACTGAACCGTTAGAAATATTTGTAGCGTCTAGTACTAACTTACCTTGAGCATCAAATACTTGAGCTGTGGCAGTTAATTCTGTTGGCATGTTGATTGTCAATTCTCCCGCTGTAGGATTTGGATTAACAGACATCTCAATGTTTGCAATTTGATCTAGGCCTACTGCCTCGATTATCTCACAGTCAGATTGATCTGAACATCCCTCTGCAGAAGTAACGATTACTGCATATGAACCGTTAGCAATTGCTGTATAAGTTGAAGTTGAACCATTCGGAACATCAGTGCCAGAAGCACAGTTAATCCACTGATAATTCATACCTGCAGGCGAAGCAGCTAAGGTTACGTCATTTACGAATGAGATAGTAGCCACTGGCGTAGCGTTAACAACCACCGTAACTTGATCCGTGTTCTCACAACCATTTACCCCTGTACCAGTAACGGTGTAGGTGCCTGTAGATGAAGGTGTAAATGCAACTGCATTTGCAACACCACCTGTCCACTGATAAGAAACAGCTCCTTCACCATTTAATGTTACAGATTCTCCAGAACAAATGGTTTGGTCTGACCCCGCATTTACGTCAGGAAGTGCCAAAACAGTAACCGTAACTTGATCATTGTTAGTACAGTTATTGAAACCAGTTGCAACTACATTATAAGTAGCAGTCGCTGTTGGAATGAATGCCACACCGTTCGTTACGTTTGGAGTAGTCCAAGTTAAGAAACCAGAACCCGTAGCAGTTAGCGTTGCTGAAGATCCTTGACAGACAGCAAAATCTGGTCCTGCATCTACAGTTGGAATTGGCAATACAGTTACCGTTGTATTTTGTGAAGATGATCCACAAGCGTTAGTAGCTACGTAGGTTAGGTTCACTACAACTGGGTCGTTTACGTTAGGTGTATAAGTCACAGAACCGTTTGTAACGTTTGGTGAAATAATTCCTAAACCATTAGATGTTGTCCAGAAACCTCCTAAGCTGTTTTGAACCGCAGCACTAAACGTAGCTGGTGCATTAGCACAAACCGTTTGGGCTGCAGATAAATTAACTGTAGGGCCAGTTGATACTGTAACTACTACATCGTCATTATTGGTACAGCCATTAGAGCCAGTACCTACTACTGTGTAAGTTTGAGATACGTTTGGATAGAATGGTATACCTTGAGTAACACCATTATTCCATGCGTATGAAACGGCACCAGAAGCATTGAGCGTAGCACTTAATCCAGCACAAACTGTGAAGTCAAGACCAGCATTAACTGTTGGCAATGCCAATACAGTAAGCGTCATTTGATCTTGATTTGTACAGCCATTTGCACCTGTTGCTGTAACTGTTAGAACAGCAGAGTTGGTAGGTACGAATTGCGTGTTATTAGGTACGTTGTTGCTCCACTGGAACGCCGTTACTGGTGTTGGCGTGGCTGAAGTAGTTGATGCATTCAAGATGACTGGTGTGCCATCACAAACAGATTGATCAAGGCCTGCATTCACAATTGGTTGTGGTAATACATAAACCATAACTTGATCTTGGTTTTGACAACCATTAGCATCAGTACCTGTAACAGTATAAGTTGCAGTTGCAGATGGGAAGAATGGTGTGGCGTTGGTGACGCCGTTATCCCATGCAAAAGAAAGTGCACCTGAACCAGCAAGTGTAACTGGAGAAGCATTACAAATTGTTTGATCTACACCAGCGTCTACCGTTGGTAGTGGATTCACAATTACTTCTACTGTGTCACTATTCGCACACCCAACACCGTTTACTACAGAAACAACATAATTAGCCGTTGCTCCAGGAGCGAAATCAATGCCATCAACCACACCATTGTTCCATGTAAATGGAGCCAAGCCAGTGGCAGCTAAGGCTGTAGTGTCACCGATACAAATTCCTTGGTCTACACCAGCATTTACTAATGGAATCGTGGAATAGATAACTGCCATTGTATCTACATTAACACAACCGTTAACATCTGTACCTGCAACAATGTATGTGCCATTTGCGCCAATTGCAAAAGCAACACCGTCTACAACACCATTGTCCCAAACATATGTGTCAGCACCCGATCCGTTAAGAGTCAATTGTTCTGTTCCATTGTTTGAACAAATTAATACGTCTTGTCCTGCGCTAACTGTAGGAAGGATGTTAACAGTTGTAACGTTTGTTGTTGCAGTTGAGAAACACTGCGTAGTTGGATAAGTTGCCGTAACAGTGTAAGTCGTAGTCGTTGGAGCTGAAGTCGTGTTGAACTCAACATTACTAGTTGTTGGTGTAGTTACATTCAATACAGACCATAACCAGTTCAAGCTGCTTGTAAAGTTAGTGCCAATCGCATCTGCACCAAACATCATGTTTGTTCTATTTGCAGAAAGGAATCCGCCATCTGTGTAAGCACAAACACCTGTTGCATCTGCATAACGGTAATGCGAAGCACCTGTAAATGAATTTGTGTAAGTGGCAACAGCGTTATTAGTATAACCGTTATTGTTAAAACATATTTCAACAACCACGTTAGACGTACCATCCCAAACAAATGGTGTTTGGAAAGTGATTGTATTGTTTGAATAACCTAAACCTGAAGGTTGTAGGTAAGCGTTGTAATAAACTTGAGTTAAGCCAGTTTCAAAAGTAGTAGTTAAAGCTGTAACGCTTGAATTACCCATGCTTACTGCGTAGTCAGTGAATCCTGCTGCAGTAGACTGTGCGGTCACATCAAATGCTACAGATGTAATTGCACCAGGAAGAACATTCAATGCGCTCAACTCAGCTGCTGTAAATAAGAACTGCTGTTTGGCTCCCCAATACCAGTTTCCATATGGAGAGGGCCAGCTTGTTGTTCCGTTACCAGTTGTACCAGTTCCTAAAGTAACCGTTCCTGGTACTGCTGGAATACTCTCCGCAGCAATTTGCACCGTATCACCCGTACATACCGCTGCTGTAGAAGTTGCAGAAGTAATGATCGGATTAGGGTTAATAGTCAAAGTGATGGTGTCCACAGCTGTACAAACGCCATTCGTACCTGTTAGATATATTGTATATGTTCCTGGAATAGGAGTTGTAGTTACAGAAGCACCCGCAGTAGAAGCAGGTAAACCTGAGTTGACATCGTTAGCATCCCATGTAAATGAATAAGCTGGTGATGCAGCAGAAGTCGCAGTTTCTGTATATGTAAATCCTTCGCAATATGTTGGGTTCAAACCATTAGTTAAAACGATTGGGTTAGGATCAACAACAGTAACTAATACTGGAGATAATGGACTGTAACAACCATTAGTACCTAATTCTGACACATAAAAAGTTGTAGTTGAACCAACTGTACCAGCATATGTTGATTCTCCCGCGCCATATGATTTGTATGAAACGTTAAGATTATCAATTGCTGTTAGCATGTTTAAACCACCTGTTCTAGCCTTTACAATATGTGTCCAAGTTGATTTATCTTCTGCAAGATATCCTGCAGGAAGTGCAACGTTTGTAAAGATGTTAGTTCCATCTACACTCATTGTTAACTCACCTAATTCGTTGATGGTGATGATTACATGTGCTGAAGTTGAGCCTAACCAAGGAGTAGTTGCATCATAGGCAAGAACACCAGGACTGGTTGCATTAAATGAAGTTGCAGTACTGTTATATAACAAATAAGTACCAGCACCATTTGGCATTCCGCCGTAGGCATCAAAAGAAATCTTTACAGCTGAACCTGTACCCATCTCAGCGGCTGGAGAAGTTGATGTTGCGCTTCCATCTGGTGAGAAACTCCAAGAGAAACCATCTGCACCACCTGAAGTAGTTTGTACATCAAATTCAACTTTATATGCCGGGGCATTTACACCCGCAGCAACCGTAATTCCACCATTTAAGCCTCCTGCGGCAGCAGTCAATTCTAACCAGCCTGGTACGTTTGTAAGGTTAGCACTTCCATTGATGTCTGCTCCTGTGGCAACAGTTGCACCACTAAAGTCATCATTAAAGAAAGTTGTCCAAGAAGACGATACTGGAGGTAATTGAATTAAGTTTCCTGCAGAGGCTGCATCGTACCAGTAGAAAGAACCACTACCTGCTGCGCCAGCTGCCGAAGCGACAGATGCAGTAGGAACTGCGGATCCACATTGTGAACTTGCTGTTGCTGTAGGTGCAGCCGGTAAAGCAAGAACTTCTACAGTGGTAGCAGAAGAAGTTACGGTACAACCAGCAGCTGTAACTAAAGCGGTATAGCTATCC
>ENA-UPTJ01000754-UPTJ01000754.1-marine-metagenome-genome-assembly--contig:-NODE-754-length-19355-cov-5.755389_pt1 | contig 19355 bp, 15 predicted proteins | sample MGYA00238168_ERZ767080 | MGnify/ENA primary metagenome ERZ767080 (study PRJEB28935, sample SAMN06266237) | marine metagenome | isolation source: Columbia River Estuary | place: USA:Columbia River Estuary... | reverse complement strand
GGAAATCAATGTTCAAATATTTGGGTTGATTCTATAAATATTCAACTCATGTGCGGGAACTACAACGGCACTGAGTTTGAACCCTGTTGTAATAGCACCTATATGTATCAAGGATTTCCGCTCTCAGGGCCTGCAGCCGGACGACTTGCTCAATACACCATTTCAAGAAGTGGTAACATTGTTCAGGTTTACAACTGATATCTTTAGTCCTATCTAAGATTTTTAGTTTTTTGCTTTACCACAGAAAAAAAATGTGGTAAACCTGTGTAAAATTTTCAAAAATCCTTTTTTTTAATATTGAGTTTCCTATATTTGTCAACTACTATATCTATAAACATTCAAAAAAATCGGACGGAATATGATTAAACACTACCTTAAAAATTCCTTGATTGCTTGTGTATCCATGGTTTCTATATCTGGATTTTCACAGGCTCCCGGAACACACAGTATTGAATTAAATGGTGGTCTTAGAGAATACCTCGGAGACATGGGAACATCATTATTTTTCGCAAAAGCACCTAACTACCAAGGTGGTGGAGCAGCATTTGCGTATTACTTAAGCCCAAGCATTGATGCCGTTGTTAACCTAAGTGCTGGTGAAGTAGGTTTCTCTCAGGATATTTCAAATTTCGTTGCAGAAAGAGATATTTTATGGCGTAGTTTCCGCGCTCAAACAGGAGACCTAACTTTTGGAGCTCGTTACAAATTAAACAATGGTAGCATTTTAGCTGAAGATGCAAAATTTGCTCCATATGTATATGGTGGTGCAGGTGCATACTACACCCACTCTACTATTAAATGGGGTCCACATCCATATACAGCAGCTAATCGTCCTGACGAATGGGGTAATGAACACTTAGTTCAAAACACCATCACTGATATTGGATTTGCTCTTCAAGGTGGTTTAGGGTTCAAATTCTTTATTAACGATGCGTTAGCACTGCATTGGCAATATACCATGACCTATACCTACAACGACCGTTGGGATGGTGCCAACTACGCTGATCCAAATCCTTCACCAGATAAACCGTTAATTAATCAATTGTATCGTACTAACGATGCATGGGGTTATCACGCTTTAGGTTTCTCTTATGCCATTGGCGAAGGTGGAATGTCTGGCGGCGGTTCTAAACGTATGAAAGACGAAGATGAAGATGGCGTGCCAAACAAATACGATAAATGCAAAAAGACACTTCCCAAATACAGAAAATTTGTTGATTCAGAAGGATGTCCAGTTGACACAGACCAAGACGGTGTGTTAGACGGTGATGATGAGTGTATCGATTCTAAAGGTACTTTAGAAATGAACGGTTGTCCAGATGCTGACGGAGATGGTGTAGCAGATAAAAATGATGCTTGTCCTAAAATTTCAGGTTTAGCTGAATTTAAAGGTTGCCCTGACACTGATGGTGATAGAGTTCCTGATAATCTTGATCGTTGCCCTGAAATTGCTGGTTTAGAAGCATTAAAAGGTTGCCCAGATAAAGACGGTGACAATGTTGCTGATATTGATGATAAGTGTCCTGAAAAACCAGGTACTGCAGCTTCTGAAGGTTGCCCTGATACTGACGGAGACGGTGTTTTCGATAACGTAGACCGTTGTATTGATAAACCAGGTACTGCAGAAAGTAAAGGCTGTCCAGTAATTGAAGAAAAAGTACTTGAACAAGTAAAGAAATACACTCAAGGAATTAACTTCGAAAACAATAGTGCAAACATCACAAGCTCTTCAAATAAAAACTTAGATGCTTTGGTTGATATCTTGAACAACTTCCCTGAAGCAATGGTAGAAGTTCAAGGACACACCGACAACGTTGGTGATGCAGCCGCTAACAAGCAATTAAGTCAAGATCGTGCTGCTGCCGTTGTAAATTACCTATCTGGTAAAGGTGTTAGCGTATCTCGCTTGAAAGCCGTTGGATACGGACAAGAAATGCCAATCGCAGATAACTCTACAAAAGCAGGTAAAACTAAAAACCGCCGAGTAGATTTCGTATTGACTTATTAAGAAACAACAACAACCAAACTATACCAATAAAAAGGAGGGAGTTTTCGGACTCCCTCTTTTTTTTGATATAGCAACCATCATTATCGTGACCATTTCCATAATTTTGAACCATGAGTAGTTTTTTCGCTCACCCAACCGCCATTATTGATGAAGGAGCCCAAATTGGGAACGGCTCTAAGATTTGGCACTTTAGTCATATCATGCCCAAATCGCAACTCGGAAGTAACTGCAACATTGGTCAAAATGTTTATATTGACAATAATGTAAGTATTGGAAATGGGGTTAAAATTCAAAATAACGTTTCAGTTTATGCCAATGTAACAGTTGAAGATGATTGCTTTTTAGGTCCAAGCATGGTTTTTACTAATGTCATGAATCCAAGAGCCTTTGTTGAACGTAAACATGAGTTTAGAAATACTTTATTAAAAAAAGGTTGTAGCATTGGAGCAAATGCCACCATTGTATGTGGATCTACCCTAGGTGAATACTGCTTTGTAGGTGCGGGTACAGTGGTAAATAAAGACGTTCCTGATTATGCCATGGTAGTGGGTGTTCCCATGAGAATCATTGGATGGATGAGTAAATACGGTGAAAAGTTAATGTTTGATGCAGAAGGATTCGCCACTTGTCCAACCACAAGCGAAAAATATCAAAAAATTGGCCCCGAAAATGTAATTGCGCTATAAATGAAACAAAAAATTTTAGTTACGGGTGGTTTAGGTTTTATTGGTTCACATACTGTTGTTGCTCTCCATGAATCTGGGTTTGAACCAATTATCATTGACAACCTGAGCAACACGAATATTGACGTCATAGATAGATTAGAAAAACTAATTGGCTATAAACCCCAAACCGTTATTGGAGATGTCAATGATTTAAAACTATTGGATTCACTTTTTCAAAAACATAAACCCGAAGCAACTATTCATTTTGCTGCTTTTAAAGCAGTAGGGGAAAGTGTTGAAAAACCATTAGAATATTATAAAAACAATGTAGGAGGACTTTTAAGCTTGTTAGAAATCATGAAAAAGAACAACTCTCAAAACATTGTTTTCAGTTCTAGTTGTACGGTATATGGTGAGCCTGATGAAATTCCGGTTAAGGAAACAACCAAAACTAAACCCGCAGAATCACCCTATGGTGCTACAAAACAAATGGGCGAAGTCATACTTAAAGACAATCAAAATTGGTTAAATACACAATGTTTGAGATATTTCAATCCCATCGGTGCACATCATACTGGTATTATTGGAGAACTTCCATTAGGAGTGCCCAATAATCTTATACCATACTTAACACAAGCTGTTGCAGGTATCAGAGGTGAATTAACCGTACATGGAAGTGATTATGATACTCCTGACGGCACATGTATTCGAGATTACATTCATGTTGTCGACTTGGCTGAGGCTCATGTCCATGCATTGAAAAGATTATTGAATCAACAATTTGAAACCAACTTCGAAGTGTTTAATGTAGGTACGGGAAATGGCAGTTCAGTATTGGAAGTTATTGAGACATTTGAAAAAGTAAACAATATTAAAGTACCACACAAAATGGGACCTAGAAGACCAGGTGACGTAGTAAAAGTTTGGGCCGAAACCACAAAAGTTGAAACTATTTTAGGCTGGAGAGCTAAGAAAGATCTAAATGATATGCTCAAAGACGCTTGGCACTGGCAATCGCTCCAAAAAGCAAATACATAAGCATTAAAATTCCAATCACCATCAAATCATTGATTTTGGTGTAGAAGGTCTTGATTTCATTGGCATAGATGTTTTGAACAATGCATTTCTTTTCGTACCAATCTGTTTTTTGATATTCAGCTCCCGTTGGGTCAACAAATCCACTGATGCCAGTATTGGCAGACCTTGCGACCCATTTTCGTGTCTCTATGGCCCTTAAACGGGCATATGAATAATGTTGTTTGTAGCCGGGGGTGTTTTCCCACCATGCGTCATTTGTTATAATACCCAACCAATTAGCCCCATTTTTTACATATTGGCTAACGTATTCGCCATAAATACTTTCGTAGCATATGATGGGAGCAACTGCATTTTTCACTCCAAGTGCAGATGCACTATCACTCACCCCCAAACTTCCGGTCGTGCTATTCTCATCCAATGAAATGGCTAATTTTTCTAAAATTGGAAAGGTCTGAATGAATGGCATCTGCTCGGTACCTGGCACCAATTTGCTCTTATGGTATACTTCAGCTGGCAAAGAATTATTCAAAAACAACGCAGAATTATATAGATTCAAATACAAACTGCTGTCATACCTGCTCTTTCGAGCACTGCGATTGGGCTTAACGGTAGTATTGTAATATCGAATTCCCGAAAAGCCAGTTAAAAGACTCAGCTTAGGATTCAAACTGTCCTGTAGTAAATACCTCCTCAATAAAGCTACTTGATAATTGCTTTCAATTTGATCAACATCAATACTATTCACCAAACAGGTTTCAGGCCACAGAAGCCAATCAACAGAATCCCCCGACTCACTCATTCCTTGCTTTGAAATTCGAAGCATTTCATTCTGCATATCAACTGGATCTCTGACAAACTTTTCATTCCACGGATCAAAACTGGGCTGCAAAACCGCAACTTTAATTTTTTCTCCCTGTTGGATATTCAGTTCAGCAATTTTGCCCAATATCAATGACAACGAAATGGGTAATATCCACAAAAAAGGAAGCCCTATTTTTACCCTCAAGGAAACCTTTTCAGCCGATGAATAAACCAGCAAAAGACGATATAAAACAACATTCCCAATCAGCACCCAAAACGAACCACCTAAAGTACCTGTAAACTCATACCATTGTACAATCGGAATAGCAGTTGATAATCCATTTCCTAATGCCAACCAAGGCCAACTCAAATCCCAACGATGATGACCGTATTCATAGAGTAGCCAAGAAAACACGAATACCCCCCAAACCAAAAGGTCACTTGCAAAAGTGTTACTAACATTGAGCCTCCGTTTGACGAACCTCCAAATCCCAAAAGGAATCAACATAAACAAAGAGTTCAAAATGAGCATACTCACAGCACCCCATGCTGAAGCATACCAAACCCACCAAGTAGTGGAAATATTCCATCCCAAAATTGCCAGATAAAGAAAACCGTAAAACTTTAGTTTCGAATTAAAATATCCTGAATATCTATCCCCCAAAAGAAAAAAAGGAATGAATGAAATGAATAATAAGGGCCAAATACCCACAGGTTCCCATGCTAGGAAAAATAAAAGAGCAGGTAAAGGCACCAATACCCAAGTGGGTAGGGTCACAAATTTATTCATCATCTGTTTCATCTTGGTTCAACTTGGAATAATCCTTGCCTTCCAAAACTACAACAAATTCTCCTTTGGGCGCATGTTGTTTAAAATGCGACAAAACCTCATTTAACGTGCCGGTAACAGTTTCTTCAAATTTCTTGGTTAACTCCCGAGAAACACTAATTCTTCTTTGGGGTTCACACAATAAAGTTAAAGCCTCCAAGCTCTTTAAAAGTTTATGAGGGCTCTCATAAAAAGCCACTGTGATTTTAGAGTCGACCAGCTCCTGAATTTTGGTTTGCCGTCCTTTTTTTTGAGGAAGAAATCCCTCGAAAACAAATCGATGCAAGGCAAATCCACTCTTTACCAATGCTGGAACAAAAGCTGTAGCACCGGGAAGGACTTCTACCGGAATATCATTCTCTAGTGCGGCTCTTACAAGCAAAAACCCCGGATCTGAAATAGCCGGGGTTCCTGCATCTGATATCTGGGCCAAAATGACGCCAGATTGTAATTCTTGAATGTATTTTGTGAGCCGTGAATGCTCGTTATGTAAATGGAAACTTTCAAGAGGCGTTGTTATTTGATAATGATTTAACAACACTTTTGAAGTTCTAGTATCTTCAGCCAATATTTTATTTACTGACCTCAGAACATCAACAGCTCGGTAAGTCATGTCTCCTAAATTGCCAATAGGCGTAGGAACAATATACAACTTACCCGACATGTCCTTTTTATTTAGCAACACCTACTGAACGCTTCTCACGGATTACGGTGATTTTCACCTGACCTGGATAACGCATTTCAGTCATGATTCTATTTGAAAGTTCAAATGCCAATGTATCTGCCTGGTCATCAGTCGTTTTTTCAGCACCCATAATGATGCGAAGTTCACGTCCGGCTTGAATTGCAAAGGCTTTTTCAACACCAGGGTAACTCAATGCCATATTCTCCATTTCTTTGATACGCTCAACATATTGCTCATCTCCTCTTCTTGCTCCAGGGCGTGAACCGCTGATGGCATCACACGCTTGAATAATAGGACTCAAAAGGCTGGTCATTTCAATTTCATCGTGGTGGGCTCCAACTGCATTCACAACTTCCGGGTGCTCACCGAACTTTTCGCACAATTTCATACCCAACAATGCGTGTGGAGTTTCCTCATCATTATCAGGGCATTTTCCAATGTCGTGCAGCAAACCAGCGCGCTTAGCAAGTTTAACATTCAATCCCATTTCCGCGGCCATTGTAGCACATAGACGAGCTACTTCACGGCTGTGCTTTAATAAGTTCTGTCCGTATGAGCTTCTGAAACGCATTCTTCCAACGTAACGAATCAATTCTGGGTGTAAACCAGTGATACCTAAATCTACCACAGTTCTTTCTCCCCACTCAATAACTTCCTCTTCAATTTGCTTTTTGGTTTTCTCAACCACCTCTTCAATACGAGCTGGGTGAATTCTACCATCGCGAATCAAACGTTCCAAAGAAACACGAGCAACCTCTCTTCTAATCGGGTCATAACAACTCAATACTATAGTTTCTGGGGTATCATCAATCAAAATTTCAACACCGGTTGCAGCTTCAAATGCTTTGATGTTTCGACCCTCTCTTCCAATGATACGACCTTTAACATCATCCGATTCCAATGGGAAGGCAGTAACCGTATTGTCAATTGCCAATTCGGCTGCGGTACGTTGAATGGTTTGAAGTACAATTCTTTTTGCCTCTCTCGTTGCACCCAATTTTGCCTCTTCAACAATGTTCTTTGCAATGGTAAGTCCTTCAGTATGAGACTTAGCCTTAATTGTTTCGATCATTTGCTCTTTAGCGTCATTTTGTGACAAGCCTGCAATTGATTCTAATTTTGCTAATTGTTGTTCGCGTAGAGCACCTAATTCTTTTTCTTTTTGTTTGTAAGATTCAATTTGAGCATCTAAACGTTGACTTTTCTGTTGAGTCTCATCTTCTTTTTGTTTGAGACTTTTCATTTTATCGTCAAGTGATTGTTCTTTCTGACGAAGTCTGTTTTCAGCATTGGATAACTCAGAATTACGTTTGTTTGTTTCACGCTCGTACTCAGTGCGAAGTTGCATGTACTTTTCTTTAGCTTCAACAATACGATCTTTTTTAAGGGATTCTCCCTGCGATTTTGCCTCTTCGAGGATGCGATTACGCTCGCTTTCTAATTGATTTTTTCTTGCTGATACGAATACTACGTATCCTAGACCTAGTCCACCGACTAGTCCTGCAAGGATGAACACGATAACTTCCATTTTCTTTTTATTTTATTTTTATGGAGCATCGTCTGTTAAATGAAATATTATATATCGCTGAGCAAGGTTTCTATCTCCTCCAAAACTAATAAGGACTGATCCTCATGGTCTGTTTTTAAAGGGGTTGGGGTAGTTTGTCTAAGAACTTCCCCAGCTAAATCTAAAGAAGCCCAAGAAATACGATCAAGCGGATTGCTTGTTCCAAATCTTTTGAAACCCTCGATTCTATTATTCAGCAACTCAGCAGCTTTCAGTACCTGCGTCTCATCTTTTTGAGCAACACGCAATCTAATTGGGTGATTATCAATATTCAAGGAGACTAAAACGGTCTGATTACTATCCATATTACATTATTCGTTTAACAAATCAATGCACCTATCAATGTCTCGAACCAACTCATTAATCTTAATCTTCAAATCATGATTAGAAGAACTTGGCACGTTAGACATTTCTTTTGCAATTTTAATCAATTTATTCTGTTCTGTTAAATCATTAATGGTATTTTTCTGTATTTGGATGATGTTTTCGTTCAAAGCGCACTGTTCTTGGCTATCCGACAAACGGGTTTTCAATTCATTAATTTCTTGAAGCAAAGAATCATTTTGATTTTCTAAGGCATGATTCTTTTGAATCAACTTGCTAATTTTCTCCTTAATTTGAATCAATCTGTCTTGCATAACACCCATTACAGCTTAAATACTAGTAAGTTTTTATATTAATTATTTTCTCTAAATAAACCCCGTAGCCACTTTTTTTCAACGGTTGTGCAATTTCAAGAAGTTGATCTGTTGTAATGAATCCTTGTCTCCAAGCAATTTCTTCTATACAACCAACCTTCATTCCTTGGCGCTCTTCAATAACCTCTACAAATTGACCTGCTTGCATCAAACTAGCAAAGGTACCTGTATCCAACCAAGCGGTTCCTCGGCTCATAATTCTCACCTGTAACTTTCCTTGTTCAAGATAAATCTTATTTACATCAGTGATTTCTAATTCTCCTCTTGCGGAAGGTTTTAAATTCTTGGCAATTTCTACAATGGTATTATCGTAAAAATATAAACCAGGTACAGCAAAATTTGATTTAGGAACGGAAGGTTTTTCTTCAATACTCAATGCTTTTAAATTATCATCAAAGTCAACCACACCATATCTTTCGGGATCGGAAACATGGTATGCAAAGACAATACCGCCTTCTGGTTCTTTACAGCTTTTTAGCGTCTGATTTAAATTTGAACCGTAGAAGATGTTATCTCCTAAAATCAAAGCTACACTGTCATCCCCAATAAAATCAGCTCCCAATACAAAAGCTTGTGCCAAGCCATCTGGACTTGGTTGTACACAATATTCAAAACGGCAACCAATTCTAGATCCATCGCCAAGCAAACGCTCGAAATGAGGTAAATCATGAGGTGTAGATATGATCAAAATTTCCCGGATACCCGCCATCATTAATACAGATAACGGATAATAGATCATAGGTTTATCGTAAACAGGCATCAACTGCTTACTTACCGCCATGGTTAATGGGTACAATCTAGTACCTGAACCACCGGCAAGAATAATTCCTTTCATAAATCAAAGATAACAACTATTGAACTTCTATAACGAAGTAGTTCTTCTTTCCTTTCTGAGCAATCAAGAAACGTTTGTGAATTAAATGATCAGAATCGATGACACCATCAACATTGGAATATTTCTCTTTATTAATTGAAAAACCGTTCGCAGATATCATTTTTCTGGCTTCACCCTTTGAGGTAAAAATTGAAGTTTCTACGGCAACAAGATCTAGAATAGAAATACCTGCATCAATTGAAGAGCGAGAAATTACGAATTTTTCCATGCCTTGAAGACTAGATTCGAGGGTAGATTCATCCAAAGAAAGAAGATCTTCACTGGTTCCATTCCCAAAAAAGACTTGGGTCGCCTTAACAGCTAAGTCCAATGCCTCTTTAGAATGAACCCGTTCTGTCATCTCTTCAGCCAATGCTCTTTGAAGATTTCTTTGGAATTCGTTTCCTTCGTGAGCAGCTATTAATGCTTCAATTTCCTCGCGAGATTTCAAAGAATAAATCTTGATAAACCGCTTTGCATCTTCATCAGCAATGTTCAGCCAAAATTGATAAAAAGCAAAGGGCGATGTCTTTTTGGGGTCTAACCAAATATTGCCTCCCTCACTTTTGCCAAATTTTGTGCCGTCTGATTTGGTGATCAATGATGCGGTGACAGCATAAGCATCTCCACCCGCCATCCTTCTGATTAATTCAGTTCCTGTGGTAATATTTCCCCACTGATCTGAACCGCCCATTTGAAGTTTGCAGCCCATATTTTGATACAAATGATAGAAATCATATCCTTGTACCAATTGATAACTAAATTCAGTAAAAGACAATCCACCCGCTTCTAATCGGTTCTTTACACTGTCTTTACCCATCATATAACTCACGGTTATATGTTTTCCAACATCTCTTATGAAATCTAAAAAATGCCAATTCTTAAACCAATCGTAATTATTGACAATGCTGGCTGCATTTGGAATATTCTCAAAATCCAAAAATTTCATCAATTGATTTTTTTGGCCCTCAAGGTTTTTATTTAGTGTTTCTAAATCCAATAATTGTCGTTCAGCACTTTTGCCACTTGGGTCTCCAACCATACCAGTTGCTCCACCCACCAAGGCTACAGGTATGTGTCCAGCACGTTGAAATAAAGTCAACATCATAATGGGTACCATATTTCCAATGTGCAAAGAATCAGCCGTTGGGTCAAAGCCGATGTATGCTGTTACTTGTTCTTTGTTGAGTAAATCTTGCGTGCCAGGAATGGCATCATGCAACAATCCCCGCCATTTTAGTTCTTCAATGAAGTCAAAATTTGGTTTAAAGCTCATTATTTTTTTCTCTCTCCTCGATGATATCTGAAATTGTTTGTTTCATTTTTTCGGCATCCTCGTCTGAAAGTCCACTAGTAGCAAAACTCACAACTTGAGCTGTTTCTTTCAACATGAAATTTATTTCAAAGGCTAGATAATCAATTCTTTGAATGTACTTCCACGGAATGTATTTATAATTGGAGAAAAAATGATCTCTCCAAGAAACTCCATCCTTGTCAACTAAAACAAAATAATCTCCTTTTCTTTTGATGTATAGCCAAAAAACCAAAGACGAAATAATGGCTAAATAAATAAAACTTCCCATCCATCCAAATATTCCAAAATGGAAAGCAAACCCAACCATCACCAAGATGATGATTACTATCATTGCTGGTAATTCAGCTTTGGACTTCGGAATTACTGCGTGAAATCGATTTTCTGCCATCAATTACTCTACTACCAATTTCTGTGAGGTTCCATTTGCCAGAACCAAATACATACCCGACTTCCAATCAGATACGTTGAATTGGTATACCCCACTATCTGAATTCAATCCAGAAATAATTACTTCTCTACCCGTTAAATCAAAAATTCTAGGTTGTGATTTTGCTATGATTTGAACTTCACCATTTGCTGGATTCGGATAAATTTTCAAACCCTTCGTCTGGTTCATATTCAAAACATTTGCTGATCCACCTTCAATGGTTAAAACATAATTTCTAAGAGTATCTGGTTGGGCAACTGGAATTGAACCGAATACTTTTGCAAAAACTTGAACAGGTATTTTAAGTGGGAAAACGCCGCCTTGTGTTGGCGTTCCAATAAGTTCAACACAACTAGAAACCATTGGTAGAAACACGCATTGATAATCTTTACAGATGTACCCAATTCCAGCAGGCAATCCATCAATAGATTTCATAACCATCGAATCAATTTTTGCTAGAACTGGAGCGCCCTGTAATATCACGTTAGTATCTTTAAACAACATTACAGTGATTCTCTCATTGTAGGGTGTATTGATTGATCCATTTGGCAAAGTTGCTGGTAAAATTCCAGGTATAGTTAGAGCAGCATCGGGTGTACAATTCTGTGCTTGTAACTTTGGGAATACAACTGCTAACATTCCGATAGCAATTATCCATGTAAACTTCCGTATCATTGTAGTTTTAGATTGGTTACACGAAAATACATGGAAATTGCCAAACCTCTCAAAAGTTTCTTCATCGCTGCGATTTTTTGTAGTACAGTGAGTGCTTATTCTCAACAAAATCAACTTCAAAGATTGGTAGATTCCCTTCGTGAAGATTCCGATTTTGAATTTTTGGAACAAGTTGTGGTTTCTAACAATAAAGACCTTTCGAAGATCAAAGAAAGTACCGTTGGAGTGTCTGTTATTAAACCTTATCTCATTCAAAATAGAGTTACTACAAATGCTAGAACTGCCTTTGAACAAGTTCCTGGCTTGGTAGTCAATGATGATCAAATCAACATTCGCAATGGTAGTGGTTGGAGTTACGGCGCAGGCAGTAGAGTCATGGTTACTTTGGATGAAATGCCTATGCTTTCTGGGGATGTTGGATCGGTTCCCTTCTCATTTCTTCCGGTGGAAATTGTTGATGGTGTTGAAGTTATAAAAAGCGCCGGTTCAGTATTATACGGGTCCTCGGCCTTAAACGGTGTGGTTAATCTTTCAAGTGAGCCCATTTCCTACCGAGGAAAAGGTAAAATGAATCTACTTGCCGGTTTCTATGACATACCCGACCAGTACAAATACACTCAAAAACGAAGGTCATTTTACGGAATCAACGGTCAATATACCGAACGAATTAAACAACATTTCTTTGGCGCCAATTGGAATCAACTTAATGACGATGGTTATAAATATAGCGGTCAAGATTACCGCGTTCGTATGGGCTGGCGTTATGGATTTCAACCCTCTAGACTACCTCAGTTAAAAATCAAAGTCAACGGAAACATCCAAAAAGGTGAAAGTGGCAATTTCTTGGTTTGGGAAAGTGCCGAGCAAGGTTATCTCAACAATGATACGGTTCTTGGTAAAAACCTGTTACGCCGATTTAATGTTGACCCAAGCATCACTTGGAACGGTAAAAAATGGCAACACAAACTCCAACATCGTTTCTTTAGAGTAAACAACGACATTGATAGCTTAGCTGGTGGCGGTGAAAATCAAGACAATTCGAGCGACTTTTATTATTCTGAATTGCGAAGCAGTCGGTCATTTAAATCCAATAAAAGACCCCAAAATTATTTGAGATTTACGGGAGGACTAGTTTCTACCTATACTCTTTCACAATCACCCCTATTTCAAGGTGATCACAAAGCTTTCAATCATGCCGCTTATACTCAACTTAAATATAAATCAAAGAAATGGGTTATTGAGGGCGGTGCTAGATATGAATACTTTGATTTGGATGGTGTGGTAAGATCCAAACCCGTGATTCGCGCCGGATTTAACAGACAACTGGGTTCAGGTACCTTTGCTCGTCTTTCTTATGGCGAGGGATTCAGATTCCCGAGTATGGCTGAACTTTTCACAAAAACCACCAGCGCAGGAGTTTCGGTACTTCCCAACCCTGATTTAGAACCAGAATTTTCGAGAAACATTGAATTGGGTTTGAAACAAGGCATAAAAGTAAAAAACATACAGGCCTATGTTGACGCTTCCTTGTTTTACATGAACATTGATAATTTGATGGAGTATACGTTTGGTGTATATTCTTCACAAACCAATCCTTTTGGTGATGCCGGATTCAAAAGTTTAAATGTCAGCAATGCACAGATTTCAGGGTTTGAATTAGAAAGTGCTGGCCAATGGAAAAATAAAAATAAATCTGTAAGGTGGCTAGCGGGTTATACCTATTCTGTACCTACGGTAACAAATCCAAACGATACATTTGGATATGGAAGTGTTTTAGGTAAACCCTACCCCATAACCTTTACAGGTACGCGTTCCAATGAATCTGATTTCATGAAATACAGAAACAGACGTGTTTTGAGGGGTGATTTGGAATTTAAAATTGAAGATAAATTTTTTGTGGGTATTAGTTATAGATACCAATCTGCCTTCGAAAATATTGACATTCAATTTTTTGATGCCATTCCTGGAGTAGAAAAGCAATTCAGAGAAGGCAAAAATAGCGGACATATTTTTGATATTCGTGCAGGAATTCCGGTAAATGAATTGTTAGATTTAACGGTTCAAGTTCGAAATGTTACCAATACCATTTACATGGGAAGACCAGCCGATTTAAGTCCACCAAGAAGTGTACAAATTCAATTCACTTATGACTTGGATATGTAAAGCTGCTTATTGAGCCAGATAAAGTAGTTCGACACGAAAATCAGTCCACCCAATCCCTGCATTCTGCTGCCAATGATCCAGTAGCGGGTTTCAAGGGAGAACAACTCAAAGAAAATTACCGCTCCCAACATCCCTAGAGATAAAACAAAAATTGAGGACTGCAAATTGAACCAAGATTTATAGTCAAACGACCCAGTTTCATTGACAAATGGATTCACCCAATTAAAAACTAAATACACGACGCTGGGAATTAAAAAAGCAAACGAATAATCGCGTTGATGTGGGAAAACCAAAGGTATTACCGCTGTAAATACAGATATCCCCACCCATAATTTATGCTGTAACTGAGACCGTTTAATTCTGAAGTAAATCAGAGTCACAATACCCATGGCAAAAAGTCTCAAGGCCATAGTGATTTTGAAAATGGCATCATGAGATAATTCAGTAATGCAGGCCATCGGTTCAGTTGGAATATCATACCGCGTAAAAAACTTGACCACCATTGCACCCAAATCTACAAATCCTCCCTCTCCTACCGTGATAACATGATTTGATTTTAAAGGATTTACTGCTTGTAGCCAATTTGAAGTTTGCCCAAGAATATAATCATAAGGATACACCATAAAGGGCACCGCAATAAAGAACAAGACCCATGCTATAATGGTTAAACCTCTTTTCACATCGAGATCGAGTCCTAGTTTTCCGAATAAAAACAAGGGTAAAATCTTGATATTCAGTGCTAATGACATAGGAGCCAATTGCAACCAGCGAAACTTATTCCATTTTGCCACCAAACTTTCTAAAATGGTCCAAAGTACAAACACCGTTAATTGTCCATACCAAAGATTCATGAAGAACCAACGGTAGCAGAAAACCATACAAAGTCCCCAAAACCATGCCTTTTTCGACGTAGAAGTGAAAGTAAACTGCGACTTTACAATTGTAATGATTCGGTAAATGAAGAAAAAGGTCAACAAGCCCCAAACCGTTTTTACAAAAACCAAGTCGTATAAAATGTCTGGAAGCATACTTTCATGAGCGAATGAAAGTCCTCTGAAAACGGTAAAAGGCTGTAAAAACCAAGCAAATAAAGGGGAGTAATAATAAAATAAGCCATTTAATCGAGGCTGTAAATACATATCAGACCCATCTTTAAGTGCGTACGCTGCTCTGATAAAAATATCGAAGTCGTTTCCGCTTCCCAAAGCGTGCATCGCTGGCCAAAAAATGAGGGCTGAAAATACCCATAACATTACTTTAATTGGTTTCGACATGTTCAGATTTGCTCCAAAGATAGCGCCCAAATTTAGGTTCTTCAACTTGAACCGCTTAAGTTTGTATAAGTTGCTAGCTATGAGATATAGATTTTTGACTTTAGTTCTGGGGTTGGTGGGCGCCTTTCAATTGAAGGCACAGTTAATTCAACATCCCAAGCTACCTACTCCGCAAGTGGTTGATTTCAAAGTAGAATTGCCAGTCGGCGAGTACAGAAATATTTTCAATAAATTGGCTGAATTATCTGAAAATAGCCAATGGCAGCTAATTAATTCGATTAACGATCCATTGAATCAAACCCATAGGAGATACCAACAATTTTACAAAGGAGTAAAAGTGGAATTAGGAGTGGGTATCACTCATGCCAATCAAAATGGTATTTTTAGAATAAATGGAGATTTTATTCCCGAAAATTTGATCAAGGGCACTCAACAACTCAATGAAAACCAAGCTCTTGATAAAGCTTTATCTCTGAACCCTTCCGAAAATTACTATTGGCAGCAACCGGGCATGAACGAAATTCTGAAAATCGTTACAAAAAACCCTGATACGAGTTACTACCCTAAAGCAAGTCTAGTCTACTGTTCCAAAAACTTTAAATTGGATACCATCCAAGAGCTTTGCTACAAATTCAATATTTATTCTACTCAACCTCTTTTTGGGAAATGCGTATACATATCTGCCGTGACAGGTGATCTAGTTGCCGAACAGAATCTCATTTTACATACCGAAGTAACCGGATCTGCCGTTACCGCCTACAGCGGAACTAGATCCATTCAAACCGATTCAACCGCCCCTGGAAATTATAGATTGCGTGAAGTCAATAGAGGAAACGGAATCATTACCCTTAACATGAAAAAAGGCACCGTTTACGGGAATGCTGTAGACTTTACAGATAGCGATAATACCTGGAATAACAACAATGCCGACCAAGATCATGTGGCTACTGATGCGCATTGGGGTGCAGAAATGACCTATGACTATTTCCAACAGGAACACGGTAGAAACAGTTTTGATAACAATGGAGCCACCATTTATTCTTTTGTTCATTACGATGTTGGACTAGCAAATGCATTTTGGAATGGTACTGTGATGACATACGGAGATGGTAAATCAACTTCTATATTAAACGTACCTCTTACTTCATTAGACGTTTGTGGACATGAAATTACACACGCTGTAACTAATTATTCGGCTGATTTAATTTACCAAAATGAAAGCGGTCAACTCAATGAAAGTTTCAGTGATATCTTTGGTCAAAGTATTGAAATTTGGAGCAGACCAAGCCAAAATAGTTGGAAAATTGGAGAAGATATTACGGTTGGAAATTCTGGAATCCGTAACATGCAAGATCCCAACATCAACAATCAACCCAAATATTACAAAGGGAATTTGTGGTACAGCGGTACCGGCGACAATGGAGGTGTTCATTACAATTCCGGAGTTCAAAATTATTGGTTCTACCTCATCACTTCAGGAGCATCAGGTAACAATGAAATAGGAAATGCATTCAATATCTCTCCTTTAGGACTTACCAAATCAGCTGCCATCGCCTATAGAAATCTTACAGCTTACCTCACCAAATCAGCCACCCACGATGATGCTCGTTTATACAGTATTATTTCAACAGGTGACCTTTACGGCACTTGCTCGCCAGAAGTAATCAATGTCACCAATGCTTGGTGGGTTTGTGGTGTTGGGGCAAAATATGATTCAGCCTCCGTATTGGCTCAATTTTCAGCCGATACACTTGTTTGCAAATTTGGTTCGAGCATTGATTTTGTCAATGAATCCATCAATTCTCAGACAGCAAGTTGGAAATTTGGCGATGGAAATACATCTAGTACTTTTTCACCCACTCATACCTATAATAGTTATGGTAAATACACCGTTTCACTGATTGCCGAAAGTTGCTTCAAAAACAAATACGATACTGCCACCGCAACCATTCATATCGATAGCACATTTGATATCTGTGAAGGCGTTTTACTTCCCCAAAAAGGAAGCAGCACCAGTAACCAATGCCATGGTTTCGTTTATGATGACGGAGGCGAAGATAATTATGGCGCTCTAAAAACCGTAAAATTAACTCTTCAAGTGCCCGGTGCCGACTCTATCAAGTATCGTTTTGTTGAATTAGATTATGAGAATGGATTCGATTCTTTAGTCTTCTTCCATACCGATACCACTCAAGCCAATAAAATTGGCCAATACACGGGCACAACTCTGCCTTTTGCCGGTAAATGGCAGAAAACCACTTCCAATACCCTGATTTTTAAGCAATATTCAGACCCTATGGTTGAAGGCAAGGGGTTCAAATTAGAATACATTGCTTTTCGCCCTGAGTTAAGCGTAAAATTTGCCACTGATTCAATTACCATTTGTTATGGTGACTCGGCGCTTTTAAATCCAACATACACCGGCACCGCCACCAACCCAGATGTTCGATTCTATTACCCCACAGGAATCACACAATCCAATGTTTACGTGAAACCTCAAACCACCACTTCATATGTTTTCACCGTTCATGACCCCTGCTTGGGCATCACCTCTAGAGATACATTCAAAGTAGTTGTTCGCGCACCTCTCAACATTAACTTAGGTGCTGATACCAATATTTGTTCTGGACAATCATACACAATTAACGCGATAAGCACCGGCGGAATAAGCACTGCTTACACATACACTTGGTCAAATGCAGCGAGCACCAACGCAAATGCTACATTGACTCCCACAGATTCTACCTCATTTTATGTGATTCTCAAAGATGGCTGCAGCATTCCTGATACGGCTAATTTCAACCTCGGCGTTTACAAACCGCTTTCTATAGATCTTTCTTCTGTTTCGGGGGATGTTTGCCCGGGTACGCTTATCAACCTTACCACAATTGCTAGCGGTGGTCGGAAAAACCAATACGTTTATACTTGGACACCAACCGTAGGAAGCCCCGGAGCGCCCAACCAATCGGAAGTAATTAATGACTCCATTACCTATGTTGTGACTCTTTCCGATGGATGTTCAACGCTTGACGCGGTTGACAGCACCGTGATCAATATACCGGCTCCTTTGGTGTTATCGCCAAAATCAAACGACACCATACTTTGTCATGGACAATCTTTAGACATCAATCTTACCGCTGCCGGCGGTAATTCCTCAGCGTATTCATTAACTTGGAATGACCCATCATTGACTGGTTATACATTCAATTTAGTTCCTCCCGTTGGGAATAACTATTACGAAGCAGTTCTATCTGACGGTTGTATGCCAAACGATACCGTTTCGTTCAATGCTGAAATGCGAGAACCTCTCAAACTTTCGGGAAGTTTAAATGATCAAGTTTTTTGTTTGGGTGAAACATTGGAACTTACTTATTTCGTTTCAGGGGGAGATGCGTCAAATTATCAGTTGACTTTTGATACTTTCAACTTAAATCCCTTGTTCAATTTCCGTTCCTTTAACCCTGATTCATCGAAAGTTTACACCCTAAAACTGTCAGATGGATGTTCATTGGATACATTGTTGAACTTCGCGGTTTCCGTGAGTCCATCGAAACTTAAAATTCAAACGGTTCAGTTCGATTCAACCATGTGCTGGTATGAACTATTGGGCCGAATTGATATTGACTATGCGGCTACAAATGAGCCTGTAACCACTCAATGGATAGGTACAACTTCTAATGCAAAATCAATAACCAACCTTGATTCAGGAACATATTCTGTGGTGATTTCAGATACTTTTGGTTGTGCTGATTCAATGTCATATCGTATCAATAAATTCTTCCCCATCATTAAAACTGGAAGAGACACCACCATTCACCGCGGTACTAACGGTTTCCTTTGGATTACAAAAACCCAAAGTCAATCGTGGTATGGTGATGCAATTCTAACCAATCCGAGTAAGCAAACCATTTTTGTAAATCCCATCATTGATACCTTTTACACGGTTGAAGGCATTGATTTAAACGGATGTGATATTTCAGATACACTTTGGGTATGGGTCATCACCCCTCCAGATTATAAAATTCAAAATATCATATCGCCCAACGGTGATGGCAAAAATGAATCCTGGAACCTTACCCCATTGGGAGAGTTAAATCAATATAGAGTAACCATTATGGACCGTCAAGGTGCCTTGATTTACCAAACCGAAGACTATCAAAACGACTGGAAAGCAGAAGCCGCAGATGGAACACCCCTACCGAATGGAGTGTACTATTTCCACTTGCAGCACCTCAAAAAACCAATTGTACACAAAGGGTTTATCCAAGTAATTAGATGATTTTTCACAATCATTTTAACTTATAGCCTTTTCAAACGTCTAATCTGTTAATGAATC
>ENA-UPTJ01000751-UPTJ01000751.1-marine-metagenome-genome-assembly--contig:-NODE-751-length-19426-cov-11.029271_pt1 | contig 19426 bp, 43 predicted proteins | sample MGYA00238168_ERZ767080 | MGnify/ENA primary metagenome ERZ767080 (study PRJEB28935, sample SAMN06266237) | marine metagenome | isolation source: Columbia River Estuary | place: USA:Columbia River... | reverse complement strand
TTAAGAAGTGTGATACATTAGACGCTCTAGAATTACATATTATTTAATTAATAGGTGACATTATGACATATCGTAAAATTCAATCTTTTGAAAGTGGTATATATAAATCGGTAGTTCAGTATTCTAGCGAGTGGCAAGAATACCGCATTAGACTATATGTTAAGGGTGCATTATATGATCCTGCCGATTGTTTTGAATCCGACAAAGAGAGCGCATTAAGTACAGCGCAACACATGGTAAACTTTAATAAAGAATTATTCGGTGATAATCCGGGGGTGTAATTATGATGAATCAATTTATAGTTAGAACTTATAAAGGGGAAAAGTGTTTAGTTCTACATTCACCATATGTAGACTACGATTATTTCATGGGTTTTTATCGTATTATCAAAAGATTGAATTAATAGGGTGTAATATGTTTGAATATGAAAAGCCAAGTAGAAACGCACGTTATAAGCGCATCCAAAACAAACAAAAACGGGGAAAGTAAAATGTGGTATTTATTTGATTGTTACAATCAAGTGGTAGGCAGATATAAAACCCTACGGGGTTTAAAATGTGCTCGGACTAGACAAACTTGCAAATTATTGGATCGGTATTGGCATGCCGTAGAAAATAATATCCCCTGCGAAAATCATTACATAATGACCCGATTTATTAATTCGGTTAATTCTAATTAATAGGTGAAAACATGGAAAACCTGAAAGCTTTCAATTATCAGTTTGCATTAGATAAAGCACGTTATAACCTCACAAAATACTACACAAATAAGGCTGAATCATTGTGTAAAGTGCTCGGTATTGGTTTCGCTGATAACCCCCTAGCGAGTGAAAACTACCATGAAATAGTCAATGAGTGGAACACTGTAATAAATAACGGGGGTGTAATTCAGGTTTTCAGTGGTGCAAGTGAAAATACTATATTTACTCATAAGCATGGTAATTATGCTTTTCGTTTTTGGCACGATTTTTTACACGTTAAACACAATCTAAGCTTTGAACATGAATGTGAGGTTCTAATCGGTTACATGCATGTATCAGAGATAGAAAAAGAATTCGGGATTGATTCACTTGAATCTAAACTAATCCGAGCTGATACAATCGGACAAACAGATTACTATAGGAAATATAGAAAATTTCCTGATAATCAATTGGAATTTTGTAAAGCTTATATTCAAATCCTTAATTAATAGGTGATAACCATGAAAGCTATATTCGAAGTCAAAATAGATGATAATGGAAACACTGGACTTATTTTCAAGGGTGCTCCCTCTAATTTTGATACGGTGGATTTAGGATCGTATAAGGGTTACGGCTTTAACCCTGCTAATTTAATAGTACATGATTTGATTGAACATGATTTTAAGCGGGATAACGGCTCAGTAGAATGCGAGTTAATGGCCCTAGGTGCTGCCATGTATGGCCGAGCCAATCACGGCGAAATTGAAGTAAAAGGTTTATTAAGTGACATTGTAAATTGTGCTAGAGATTGCAATCTAGAGATTGAACCTACTAATAAGGGTTTAAAACAATTCGAGCCTATACAGTGGCAGATTGAAGAATTAGAGAACTACAATCTAATTAAAAATATCTGTTTTGAACTAGACATGGATAGGCCAAATAAAGAAGTAAAAGAGTTTGTTAAATATGCATTTAGATATATCCGGCAGGGTGCAAGAAGAGCAGAGAAGAGATTCGGTAATTCTAGCTCTATGGTTTGTTTTTTTAGTAGGTTATCTTCGGAGATAATGCAAAAAGGAAAATATATTGAAGAATACGAACAATTGATTGTTAATTTTTGTTTTAAAAAACAAAGCTACAAAGTAGAAGTAAAAAACATATATAACGATTGGGAATAATTAATAGGTGATAACCATGAAAGTAACTAAAGGCATTATTTGGGAAAATGATCAAATAGTATGTATTGCGTTGGGACAATCAAACAATACAAAAACCGGTAACATGGTTCAATCCTATATTCTAGTAAAAGATACTGACCCGATAACAGCTAACCGTTTAGGCTTAGATACTCTTATATGTGGTAATTGCCCACATAAGGGTACACCTAACCCTAACAAGCCAAGCGGGAACGCTGATAAACGATCGTGCTATGTAAACTTAGTACAGGGGGTGTTGAAAGTATGGAAAGCCTACAAAGCAGGTAAGTACCCCCTGCTATCTGAAGCTGAGATTATAGCTCTAGGTGAGAATCGCATGGTTAGAATCGGTACTTATGGGGATGGGGCTTTTGTTCCTGCTTCGGTGTGGAACCTGCTAACAAGTAAGGCACAAGGGAAAACCGCTTACACTCACCAAGGGTTAGAACAAGATAGCTTCTATATGCAAAGCGCTGAAAGCTTGGAACAGGCTAACAAAGCATGGGCACAAGGGAAACGCACATTCAGGGTTATTCCCGTGGTTACTGCCTTAGATACAAAGAATGAAGTTCTATGTCCGGCTAGTAAAGAAGCAGGCATGAAAACAACCTGCAATACATGTGGATTATGTGATGGAAATAAACAAGCCAAATCAATTGCCATTGTCGCGCATGGTACAGGTAGGGGTAATTTTAAGGGGGCTATCTAATGGGGGTATTCGATACACTGTTAAAACCAAGCTTAAAACAAGGGATATACAGAACGGGGGGAGGTTATTACAAAGCCTACTATAACGGGGTGTGTGTTGCGTACCATAAGGAGAGGTACTATTGTAATGAAGTGTATATAATGTATAAAACAGGGCAGCTCAAAGTGTAGTAACCCCGTTTAAACCGCTTTAAACACCCCCTAGAATGCATACTTGTGGTTAGTCTAGGGGGTAGTATACCCTTGGGTATAGCGGGGGTTATACGGGCTGTATTAAACGGGGGTGTAGGTACCAAAATAAATACATTATTTGTTATCGGGGGTATTGTATACGTGGTTTAATAGTGGCTTATTGTCAAACCCCCTCCCTCCCTGCCTACGGTTATTCCCCTGCAATTTCCCCCCGTATAGTACCCCCGTAATTTTCCCCCGTATCAATTCCCCCGCTTTATAACCCCAAGTTATATACCTTCGATTACATGCCTACGTTATAACTTGTAATTTTATTACATGGGTATGCTGGCACGGTAATTGCATAGGCAAGATTCATGCCAAGGGTTACAGATATTTTAAAATCGTAGTGATAATGCGAATGATTATTATTTGGGTAATCGAGCACCCATGCCTATTCCAAGGGTATACGGGGGTAAATACCAACGTTCACAGAGGTACCTACAGAGGTAAAAAAAGCGGAGATTACAGGGGATATTTACAGCAGAATTTACAGAGGTACTTACAGATATTTTTATCAGAAGAAATTTTCAGGGGAGAAACAGGGGATGTTACCCAAAATTTTTATAAGGGGGTATGTAGCATAAATACGACACCTTAGCAACAACACAAAATGTTACAGAAGCAATCACAAAACAATACTCAGATGCAGATTAACAAGGGAGAACTTATGTAGAATACGTCTAAAACGTATCAGATGATCCTACAAACGCTCTATAACACAAATAGGTACTTAGGTATACCTATACCAACAAAATGCACTGTAGGTTGTTTAAAGAGGTCTTGTAGGAATGATAATAACGTGCGTATATTTTACCCGAATATCATCGGTTAATTCGCACACCAACTATTTGAGATATTTCATGTGAGAAAGCTGAAAAGGCTTCAGGGAGGAAGCCAGAATAGTGTTGGTTATAACATACGTTGTTATAATTGTAGTCCTTTGTAGTAACGTATGACATTACATTGTACTTTGGGGCTTGCTTGCTTGTTCAGCCTAGCCTATCGCCCCATAACAAGAGTATGAATCTGTTGTATTTATCCCATCAACATCGGGGCTTAACTACAGGTGCTCTACCTTTGTTCTGCTACATATGTATACTACATTAGTAATATCTTAAGTATATCTACTCAGCTTATCTACTAGTGTCGGAATTTCCTACACGCGCATGTGGGAGTTTGCTACACGTACATGCTGGAATTTGCCACACGTGTAACTCAGAACAAAGGCAGATCCTGATGGTTTGATTCAGCTTTACTACTGTTTTTAACATCAGTATTTACAAAGAAGTCTTTAGCGAAGATTACCTCACCTTTGGAACAGAAGTACTTAACCCCTTTGATCAAATGTGGGGGTAGAACATAGGTATAGATATTTTTGAATACATGCCCTTGTTTTCTTTCCTTGTAGTAATCTAGTGCTCCTATACTTTTGAGTTTACGAATAGAAGATACCACAGTATCCCTACTTACACCAAGTTTGTGTCCAATTTCTTCCTGAGATTCATAGTATTTATTACCGAAGGATTTGAAGTATTGGTACCTACTAAGCATATAACTCCAGATAGCTTTATCGTTAAGAGTTAAGGTAAGAACTTCAGAAGTATCAAGCACAAGTACCTTATTCACCATAAGCATATAGGAATCAAACTTAATAAACTTTAGTTCTTTAGCCATAATCCCCTCATAAGCGTTCTTTTGTTAATCCCCAGTCTAACATATTATCAGTAAAATCAGATGATTCATCGAAGATAACCTTGTGTACTGAGATACCAGAATATTTGAAACTATCCTCCCTGTTGCTTAAACAACCGTATTCTATTCTCAGGCAATAACTGGGGCATACGTAGGCTTCAATACACATACTTCTTTCCTTTACGATTATCGTTGTAAAGAAACCACAGTTCTCCAGTTGTTTGACTTCCTCTTTGAATTTAACAACAGCTTTTTCCCTTGTGTCAAATAGCTTTAGGATTTTCATCGTAGATTCCACTCCTGTACGATAACGTTTCCATCTATGGTTCGTGCATACTCCATAGCTGATACGTAGGTTTTAAATACACCCAGTATCCTATCAGCTACAGAAGAGTAGCAGCATAAAACTACAAATACTGTTTCTTTTGTTGGTTGTGTTACCATTGTACCTCCTCTTCAGTTACATAGTAAGAGTACTTACTGTTTGTTTCAATCTTTTTCCACTCTTCACATGACTCTTCTGCTATTGTTTGTAAATGGTAAATACCCAATAAATTTGTCAGACACAAATCATCATCAGTTTCATATTCCTCCCAAACACAGTATACCTTCATTTTACCTCCAAATCTTTGTAATCAAAGTAAAAACGAAGAAGAATAAAATCTTGAAGCGATTGCCTGTTTGCTCGAATAGTTGGGTTTGTATAGTCTATGCAATAGTCTTGTTGTGTCATTTGTTCTTTTCCTCCATTGCATCCATGATGGCGTGGGCAAGTTCTAATACACCATCCCGAATTGTTTTAGGGGACTCACTTTTTGCAATTTTCAAAATACTTATTTTGTGATTGTCTGCTACTAAATCAATACCCTCATCCGTCAGTCTCACCAGTGGCTTTCTGTGCCAGCTTTCGATATTTTCTCTGTTGCATTGCGCATCAGCAAAATCAGCACCGCATTTTTTGCACACATAGCTGGCCTGCTTAACCGCGTCGCCTTCACATATTGGGCATTGTGTCTGGTCGGGTTTGGTGGCGAGGGCTTGCTTGGCGTGTTTCGCAAAATCGCGGTAGTTTTGTTTATGGGGCCAAGGATAGTCGCATTTGGCGCAATCTTCGGCTGCTGCCTGAATTTCGCGCAAAGTCTCGCGCATCATGTTCACATTTCCCGATTTATTTAACACATCATCGCTGTCATGTTCGTTTTTTGGCGTTTCGTTAACATGAGCGAGGGCTTCATAACCCGCTTCCATTGCCGACTCCCATTCGTCTTTAGTTTTAAACAAAGGTGGCCCATTCTGAACGTCAAGCAACGCCTGTAAAGCATCTCTAAGCATCTTGTCGTGTTGGTTCATGGTTGTTCCTTAATTTGTACCTCGGCTGCTGCGATTGCTGAACGCCCATCTTCAAAAGATTTTTCATAGTCACTCAGCATTGTGTTGAACATAGTGTCACTTGCTGTGGCTTTCTTACCCCCTTGTTTAAGTAGACTGTGTGCAGCAATTAAATGTACAGTGACGTTTTTCAACGCCTCCAACAACTGCTCATTCACCGCAACGGCTGGGGCTTTAAGCTCTCTGACAGCTTGCAAAGCAGCGTCTACACCTCGTTTGCCTTTTTGTTGCCAATTGGGGCTAACTTCATTTAAAAGTTCGCACACCTGAAGCCAAGCTACAGCTTGATGTTTAGTATCTTCATAAAGTGGCACCGGCTCCCCTTGCGCAACGACTGAGGCTGGTGGTGTTTTGGCAACAGCGGCTCTCATGCGTTCAAGAATGGCGTCTTTTTCACCTGTAATATTATCCTGACCGAGTTCATTTAGGCACGAATAGTGGGTCCAAAATTCGATGCATTCTTTCATTAAATCTTGCCACACCACAGGCTCATTCTGTTTATTTATATCCATTTCATTTTACCTCCGTCTCTACGATTCTGTAGTGAAAACAATCCTTGTTTGGTGAATTCTGTTTTACAAGTAAAGCTTCTTCCTTTGTGTAAAAAGTTTGTACATCATAAATACCAAAACCGTATTTGTTGCACTCTATAACAACCCAAACCTTCATTTTATATCCTCATGATCAAAATAATATCCAAGTAAAATAAAATTGATGTCTACCTGTGGATCACCTGAGTATGGTGTTACAAACTCTAACCCACGTATTTCGGTGTGGTAGTGTCCCCTTTCTTCTTCAATACACATTGTTACACCATATTCCTTGAGTAAATCAGCCAATTCAGCTTTAAACAGTTGTTCTTTAGTCATCAGTAGTTTCCCTTTTCCATATCTTCATCTGATATTTGTGTTTGTTTAATATCGTTATCACCCCTACCTACAAAATTTTCAAGTAATCCTAACCAAACGTGATCAGGTACAGAATGTCCTTCGTAGAATGTAATTCCCAGTTCCTTAAGTACAACCCAATCACCAGATTCGCAAGTAATATATTCGATTGTTGGTAAGTCTTTCATTCTACCTCCCTTTGTTCTATAAAGTAATCTGTACACCATTTATCATATTTCGATGATAAAAGTTTGTCAAGATATTCTTTAGCTTTTTCAAAAGTTGAAAATACTTTAAGTACCCAATTTTCGTTTGTTTGTACACACTGTTCAAAAACTATCCAAACCCTCACAGTACTTCCCGTTCGTGGATTATGTAGTAGTATTCTTCTTGTGAAGAAAATGGAAACTTATACTCAACACCTTGAATATAACGTTGAGCTTTATCTAAAGTATCAAATACCGCAACAATGTAATCTGATTCCGTTATTCTATCGTACTCTGCTACAATCCAAACTTTCATTATATCCTCCCCAGTTTTACAATATATACACTACCTCTATGTTTGTAGAACCTAATTTGATTTTCAGCATCCCACAGGGATAAAAACACAGCTAGTAATTCACCCTCTAGGGCTATTCCCCATGCTGTCATGACTACCCCTTTGTTTTAGCACCGAGGACTGTAATATCAAGTTCATGCCTTCCTACAGGTGTTGCATTCCAGTTAATACGGGTAATACCATCGATAATTACCCCATTTACACTAAGTTTTACATCTTTTCCGTATAAACCAGATGTTGTATCAACAACAATAGGAGCAGATTTAACTTTCCTTTGTAGTTTATTTGTATCTTTAACATACTTAATACCACCGAACCAGAATTCATCTGATTCTGAGTCTAGTACATCGTTTGTATATATACCTCCTAAAGACAAGATATTTATAACTTCAGTAACTACCTCTTCGTAAGCTTCTGGGGATAGTCTAATCATGTTTAAACTCCCTGATAAAATCCTCTAGTGAAATTATTTCTACATTACCATGCTTTAAGAACCCGTCAAGAACAGATCTATTGTACCTTGATTTAATCCCTTCGAATTCAAGATCACAGGTATAAACACTTCCGCTAGTACCGTAGAAATGTATATGTCTATCATTAACAGTGTATTTAACAATACCAGAGTTTAACCTCCAAGAATCCCCATCAACATAACCACCGAACCAAGAACCAAAGACTCGGTACCAATTGTGGTTGTCGTCTGCTTTAATTTTAATAATTACCCATTCATCTGGTTCATAATCATAATGGTTATTCATACTTAAACCCCTAGTTTTGCCAATTTACGGTTAATCATACCGATTAGGGCACTTACTTGCTTCATTTGTACTTTAATATCTAGTTGTATCTCAACTAGTGTATTAATTTGACGTTTATATCCCTTAATGGTAGCACGAGAATTCTTGTAACAATGAAATGAAAACCTACCTTTGGGTGTTTCAGGTGTAGCATCTTCGTAGAACTGATTGTTAAGTTGCTTTATATAACTAAGTTCTTGTGTTGAATCGTTAATAAGTTTACGAATCAAGCTCCTACGTGACTGTAGTTTAGAATAACGATCTTCCAAGTCGATAACTGTATCCAACAATATTTCTTTAGATGGCAAGTGGTTAGCCAACCCATCAATAACTACGTCCATAATTTCACTAGAAAAATTATCCATTGTATTTCCTCCTTAATTAAAAACTTTACAAGCTATAAATTTACCAAAATCTTGATCAAATTTCAAGAGTACAATTTCAGTAAAAGTAAAATTTAAACACATCATGCGATCCAGACCTGAGTTCCATAGCGAACAAAGATAACCGTCTTGTGTCTTTATCGGTAGAACTGTAAGCTCAATCTCTTTATCTTCCCCAAACCAAAACGATGTGTTAACAATAGCAGAATTATTTATTATGGTTTAATAACACCTTGTAAAAATTCTTCTGTTGTTTTAGTCCAATCCAGTAACAATTCATGATTTTTGCATTTAAATTCTGCGGTTAATGCAACAAGAAGGTGAAAAGCTTCGGAATAATCTAGATGAAATGTCTTTTCTTCTGTGTAATCACCATGAGCAGGTATTGTTACAAAGAACCCTGCACCGTTTTCCTCTAATACAAGAAGATTATCTTTGTGATCAATACTCCAATCACTGTTTGGCTTTGGTTTTACTTTTACAACACTGTTGTTATCGTCAGTGTTTCCTGTAACAACCCTTATATCAGATTCAGTACTGTATTTTGATTTGTAAATAACATCAGCTTTCATTTTATTTTTTGTAATCTTAGTCATCATTCCTCCTTCTTTATTGCTCTGATTACTTGTTTTGTTTTCTGTAACGATTCGATAAACAAATCTGCATCTGAATCGGTCACAGGAATATGTTCAATTAGTTCCCAATCTACGATTCCGCTGCTACATATGCTTTGGAACTTCTGCCTAGCTCCTTCAAACGAGTCAGCATAGATGTACCCATCCTCCTCTTGACCATTGTGTTTGTACGTAATAATGTATGTGTTCATTTTTGTAAACACTCTAGAACGAAACGATCATCGTAAAGATTTTTAATCATACCTCTGATTTTTGTTTCAAGTTTAAAACAAGACTCTCTAAGTGCTTTTTCTGTAAGTGCATCTTTTTCAGTATAAATACCAGCAAGCTTACAACCCTGAATACTACCTAAAATATATCTTTGTTCTTGCAGGTCTTCGAGGCTCTTAATCAAAAGATCTTGACCTGTTAGTTTTACTGCTGCATTTGACATTTCTCCCTCCTGTTAAAAAACCTTCTCCATAAGTAAGAACGTAGCGTGCTTACAACAGCAAAGATTGCAGTAATTTGAAAATTGGTGTTCCAATCTGGGGTAAACCCGTATAACGGAGCAACGATATAAGCCCAAACTAGCAGTGATAATACGAAACCCGAAACTTGATTTAAAACCGATTCTAAAAAACTACTTTTTTTACTTTGAGACAATTTATCCTCCGTTTTTATTTTTCCAAGTTCTATTTTGACAAATATGTTTTACTGCATGTTTGGAAACACCTAATAACTTTGCTATTTTTGTAGGGCCAAAAGTTTTTGGAACGTATAATTTTTTTATTTCTAAAACTAACTCGTCCGTCAACACTGAGTTGCCATTGTTTTCACCAAAACTATAAGAAGTCAATCCTGATTTAACAGCGTGTCTGATGTTCTCCAAATGGGTACACCACTCTAGGTTTTCAACACAGTTGTCTGATTTATCTCCGTTTTTGTGGTTTACAAAATTTCTTTCTTCATCTTTCGGTAAAAAAGTTAAAGCTACTGCTCTATGAACAAGCAAACTGACTGTCTTACTTTTTAATTTAGAGATTCGATCTCCTGTTCTCACTCTCAAGTAGCCACCTTTTATGACTACTGGTTTTAAAATTTTACCAGACCTACCTTTTACTTGCCCAATTTTGTTCACCCAAAAGTAATTTTCAAAAGTAGGAACAGGAAAAAATTGTAAATCAATTAACTCTTGAGTTTTACTCTGTGCCATAATATGTACCTGCTTCCATGTCTTCATCTGATATTTCTGTCTTTTTTACATGACAGAAATTTGCAAGAATACCTAACCATTCATAATCGGGAATATGATGACCTTGATAGATAATTACACCGTCTACCTTCAGAACTTGCCAATCACCACTTGGACAATTTATGAGTTCTAATTTCATGGGTGTATCTCGAACTCTGCTTCAACATCACCCTTAACTGCTTTGTATACACATACACCGAACAACAAGGTGTTCATGCTAAAAGCAACAAGCAAAGTAATGAACGCAAGTTTCAAACTGAACGTCAAAAACACACCAGATATTACGATTGCAAAAAACACTAGTCCAAAACTTTGACTAATCCAATTATCAAATTTCATGTTAGTCCTCCTTATCCATTTCGACCCAAATACCGTTCAGTTCTGCGCAACAATCTGAAAGCTTGTTACACAAATCAACATTTCTACGTGCCACACAACCTTGACAGCCAGTTGGTTCCTCTCCTTCAACTAGTTTGTATTGAACGTTATCCACGGTACACACAGCTTTTGCAATAATTACTTTACCAACGATTGGTTCTACTGGTTTTGTTACTACAGGAATACCTAATCCCTTTTGTGCCTCTTCCCAGCAAGCTACAGCTAAAGCAAATTTACCATTGATTTTACTACCTGTTTCTGTCCACCACTGTGCAAAACGTGTGCTATCTTCATCCCTCATATTTTCCTCCTAAAGTGATTCATCTAATCTCGACCAATGCTTAAGTTTAGATTGCAGTTCATCAATTGTCAAGGGATTTCCTTCATAAATTTTTATACAAGACTCTAAACCCTCTTTGTTGCTAATGTACAACTTCTGATACGTTGTGTTCTTTATTGTGTTTTCGTACAGTAGTTGATCATTGGTATCCAATTCGTACCAAGATGTTTTGAAATATTGCTCCACAACTCTTGGCACCAAAGTAAACATCTGTTTGTACTCTTGGTAAGCTTCGGTTCTAATTTCCGGTACACAGTATACATAAACTCTAAGCCACATAAAACCTCCATTACATAAAGAAAAAGCCCCGTGGTATCTCTACCAAGGAGCTTGAATTATTGGAAAGTACTTCACTTTCCTTTCACCTGTTGATTCAGGTTACGTAACACCGGGAGAGGTGCGATGTTTGATTTGTAATGGTAGGATTCGAACCTACGTCAGTTATTATGCGTAGATGATCAGCCTACAATAACACGGGAAGGTACCCGCCTTGACTCTGGCCTCTGAGTTACATTACAAAACTTGGTTGCGAACACGGAATCGAACCGTCCTGATAGGTTATGAGCCTAACGTGCGCCACTACACTTTTATCGCGTTTAAAACTTGGAGCAGGTAGTCAAATTCGAATTGACACTTACTGGGTGGAAGCCAATCGTGCTAGACCGTTAAACACTACACCTGCAATAATCTGTATGGGATTTGTTAACGCGCTAAACCTATACTCATTAGCCTAGGTTTGAGTCAACCGATGATCTCTCGTTTATCCCATTGTTTCCGAGTTCATGTCAAGCGCGACTTGACCATAACAGCAATAATTATATCACATTTTTTCTAGTTGTCAACTACTTTTACAACATTTCTCTAATTTTTTTTTTTTAAAATTATCTTTCTACCTGACCAATGTATTTTGTTGTTGCAACCCAATAAACAAAGAGTAAAACCGTGATTGCCACCGTACTTTCCTTTTACTTTCTTACAGTTTACAGTGTCTAAGTATACCCAAGGGTAGTTCCCTACTAAACCTACTTTTATACCTATCTTGTCAAGCCTCTCTACAAATGATTTTAAAGTTGTCATGTTAATTATACCACATTTTTCTAGTTGTCAAGCTTTTTATACAAAAGTCTCTGGTTTTGCTACCGAACGAATCAACATCATGAATCCTTTTTGAATGTCTGTCTTGGCAATTGCAACAAAACGTTTGTCGGTTTTTTCTGATGCTTCAATCTCAAGAATTAAATTACCAAGCTTATTTCCAAAATCTTTAATCGAATTAATCTGTGCAATCTCTGTTTCTGTAAGCGTTCGATAACCTGTAATTTTTTCGTGTTGTTGTTTTTCTTGTATCATGTGTTCTCCTTAAATTTGTTCAACTTCTACACCGTTGTTTTGTAAGTATTTTACCCCTTCATCCGTTCTGTATTGGTGTCTGTAATACACTTTGCGTACACCAGCCATAGCCAACTTTGGTGCGCACTTTGCACAAGGACTGTGAGTTAAAAAAACCACAGAGTCTCTCGCAGATTCGGTGCTACCTGAGAGCTTTATCAGCATGTTGTCTTCTGCGTGATTACATGAATCTTTTGTAAAGCCTTCCTCATTTTCGCAACTATCTTCAACTATTCCGGGAGGGAGTCCGTTCCAACCGATCCCTATTATTGCTCCGTTTTTTACACAAACACACCCGACCTTTAGCCTTAAACATTTCGACAATAAGGAGAACCTGAAGGCTACGTCCATAAATGCTTCTGCAACAATGGTTTTTATTTCCAATATCTCCGTTGTCTTCATTTCTTTGTGAACCCATAAAACTCTAGTTCGGCTTTTTCTCTGGCTTCTACAGCTTCTTCAAAAGTGTCATGGAAACCTAGCCAAAATTGCTGCTTATCTTTTGATATTGTGGCGAAGTATTTTTGATTTTCTTTTTTAAACCCGACACCGGTTCTACCCGATGTATTGTTTGATTTTTTGGTAATGTTGTACGCCTGATTGGTTGGAGTGTCCCACTTACAATTTTCTGGACAATAATTTCCGTTGATGTCAATTCTCTCTAGAGACAAGCCCTCTGGTTTTTCTCCCATATCCTCATAGAAATTCTCAAAAGATTCTAACCACCGATCACAAACTGTTATTCCACGACCACCGTAGAACGAATAGTGGCTATTATTGAGGTTAGTGCATCTTTCACGCATACCTCGCCAAGTGTTGTATGTTGAGGTACCAGTCATACCGTGACTTTTGTTCAAATTAGACGTTATTTCTAGTACAATACACCCACAACTCTTTGTTAAATTTTTAACCAACTTAGTCCCGCCTACAATCGACTGAGACCCACAATCGCACAAACATAACCACCTAGAAGTACCTTTATTAGAATTTTCTACTCGACTCATAACTGTCAGTCTGTTAAATCTCATGCCAACCAATTCATGTGCCTTAGTCACCGTTAAACTCCCCGCCCAAACAAAACCTTGAGAATACTAAAGAAGTCTGGAACTTGTGGTTCTGGTTCCTTGTAGATTTCTTCAATAAAGATTATATTACCGTCTTCTTTTGTGATGTTTTCCATCATTATATCAATATCTTCTTGTTGAATCATTATGTCTCCTAGTGTTGTAGATCTCTGTAGTTTCGCAATGTTTCAAAAAGTTCTTTTACCATACCTTCAGCGAATTTTGTAAGTTCTTTTGTAGAATAACCCTCTGCATAAGTGTCATCTTCATCTTCAAAAATGGTTCCCTTAATACACTTATTTTTCACTAACGGATATGCTAATTCATGAATCCAACCAGAGTTTCCAAAGGGACGTTTACCCGAAAAGCCATCTTGTTCAACTATAAGTGTATGTAACAAATTACCTAGATAATCAGCTACAGTATTTGCACATGCATCGTTTTCACCCATTGGTAAGAACAGTGCATCATAGTGTTTTTGCGACATATGCTCTCCTTTTTTAGTTATTTGGCGACACTGGTAGAATTCGAATCTTACAACCCTCGCCTTAGAAGGGCGATGCTCTATCCAATTGAGCTACAGTGCCATATACCAAATTAGTATATCACATTATTCTTCAGTGTCAACCTCTTTTTTAACCTTAGAAACTTTCTTCGGTTTTTCTACTTTTGGTAGCACCTCTTTCTGCATCTTTTTAAACTCACGGAGCATCTTCTGCTCTTCTTTCGCACGAATACTGTCACGTTTGGCTGCACGTTCGTTGATCTGATCAGAATTCAACCAAATGTCTTTACCTTCGAGAACAGATGTAATCTCAGCAACAGTCAAGAAATCTTTGTAAATATCTAAGTAAAAACCTTTAATCCATTCGTCTACAAACCGTTGCTCAACCATCTGTTCACAATGCCGACCCATTGTCCCACCACGAGGTTGATGAATCATCATAGCTACATGAGGCAATGCAATCACTTCATCACAAGCTAAAGCAATAAAGCTACCACCAGAATGAGCTTTAGAGGTGATTACAGCACGTGTGGTGGCTTCTGTAACACGTAGGGCGTTTGTGATATCGATTGTTGTATCGAGAGAACCACCATCACAGGATACAACCAGTTCAACCAGATCACTCTCTGTTGCACTAATCAGAATTTGAATCAGATCTCTGTACTTAGCTGGCTCTTCTATACCGTTGTCTAAAAACACTCGATAGTGATTTGCTACAGAAGTACTTTGAATGATTCTAACATGCTCTTGCACTGGGAAAAAAGATGCCCCATCCGTGTCCATATTTGTACTCTTATTACTATTCATCAGTCCCCCTTATGTTTTACAAAATCCATATAATTCTTGTTCCCATTGCATTCTTTGAAATATTGCATCAATCATATAAGCAAAATGTTTAGTTTTAATAACTCCCTGCTTTGTGATACTAGCTTCAAAAACGCCTCTGTCTTCCCTAAACTTTACACCCGTTTTACCAGTTTTTGATGGTTTTGCTGGTTGACTTCGATTGTAGTTTTGAACGTTTATATTTGTCCATCTGCAATTCTCTTTAAAATATCCCATAGAGTTGTTAATTCTGTCTAAACTATCTCCCTCGTTATAAGATTCGAACATATCTTCTTTGAAGTTTTCGTAGCTCGACCATCTTTCACAAACTGTTATACCTTTATCTTTATAGTTCACTCTTGCGCTACCTCTTTCGCAGCTAACCCTACCGTGCATACATTGCCAAATTTTGTAGAATTTTGTATATGAATCCCCGTGTGTTTTTAGAATATCCCTGTGTACCTCTGCGTTTAAACAACCACAAGATTTGGTATTTCCTTTTAATACACTTCTTACGATAATCTCTTTCTCTTTACCGCAAGAACAACTCCACAAGGCTTTCATGAGCTTTTTTCCAGATGGTACTATATGATTTTCTGTCAGATTTTTAAAAGTCAACCTGTGAAAAGTATCTCCAATTTTTAATTCTGAATACTTCATCAAGAGTACGCCTTAATAATTGTCTTTGTTAATTCGCTTCGCACAACATCTTCTACTGAAAATTCGTGATAGGCTACACTTTGAAACTTTGCAGAACCATCTGGCTTGAAAAATCTAGGTATGGCATCACGAAGAGCATTTCTACCTTTAGCATCAACATACAATTGACTGTTGTCACCAAGAACACAAACTTTTGAATTAACTCCTGTCCGTTCGAGAACAAGTTTTAAAATCAGTGGAGATAGCTGCTGACATTCATCAACTAGAATTAAAGAATTATCCAGAGTGCTTCCTAACATATAGTTTGGAATCTTAAAATGAATCCTGTGCTCTAAGTCTGTTTCAACTTTACCTTTGTTTAATAGTTCCTGTAACAAAACTTTTGAACTAAAAAAATGTGGCTCAATTTTCTCAGACAAAGAGTTCGGCAAGGCTCCGACTTTATCTAACCCGGCTTCTACTGGAGTTCTTACAATAATAATTTGTTTTGTTGGATCACGAAGATACTCTTCAATGTACGTATACAAAACTGTCATAGATTTCCCAGAACCACTAGATCCTACAACAAACGTCAGATCATTTTCAATGATCTTGTTTCTCAAGTCTTTTTGAGATTCCGTTAGTTGAATTCGACTCATTCCGTAGGACTCTGCCCAATTAGATTTCAAAGGTCTTGTTGGTGCAGTCAAACCAATCTGTACTTTTTCTCTTCGAGTCATTTTCTTGTTTTTATTCAAGATGCACCTCCTTAGTTTGTCTTAGGTTTACGTCCTTTTGTAGCTGTCTTTACTTGCACTGTATTCAGTTCTTCAGGGTTGTGTTCTGCAATGTTTGGGGAAATCACCAGTACTTCGTCCTTGGTTTCAAAACTTTTTTCTTTAACCATCACGCAGGAATAGTTTCCAACGTAGGCACTTGGCATCTTTTCATTGTCACTGGAGAATCGGTAACCCTCGATGATCAGTGTCTGAACTTCATTACAAAAATCCCAGAAGCTGAACGCTGTTACCACTTTAATTTCTTGACTCATATAACCTCCTTAATAATTATCACTTGTTAAATCTTCGTACTGCTTTCTTGTCATATTTATCGAACCAGATGCAATCAAGTCTTCGATACTTACAGCTTCAAAGACATAAGCATGTTCTGGAATATCGTAATCTTCCAGATCTATTTTTGATTGTTTTCTTAGTATCATCTGCTGTCTCCTTTATTACCATGAATATATAATACCACAGATTTCTGTATTGTCAATACCTACGATTGTAAAAGATTGTTAAATGGCCCGAAATACCGTTGGTTTGGTCACCCTGTGCCCTTCACCTGTCCCACAACCTCCCGTGGGCGTCGGTCATACAAAAATATTTTACACTAGGTATTGACAAATAGAAAAAGTGTGATATAATATATATACATATGTATATAACAAATGTATATTACATAAGTTATACCTATGTATAAAACATATTAGTACTTATGTAGGTATAATAGGTAGGATACTTATATATTAAACCTATATAGATATATGTTATTATAGGGGTGTCTTCTTAGCTTTTAAGGTATTATACAAATGTAAGATACATAAGTTATAACAGATGTAAACGTATGTAAACATAAGGAGGGAATATTATGAAGAAAGATGAACTCACGCAAGAAGACCTTCAAAAAGTCTTTGTGTACGATGCTATCTCAGGTAGACTCACAAAGAAACGCACTGGAAAAGAAGTTACAGATACAGAATTCGAAAATACACCAAAAGCGTATTTTACATACAAAGGTAAAAAATACGGTATTTTCCTTCATCTGGTTTGTTGGATACTACATTACGGGTCTTGGCCCGAGCAAATTGTATTCCACAGAGATTTTAATAAAAGAAATAACAAGATAACAAACCTGATGGAAGTAAACACAAGAGACAATTATCAGTTGTTGTGTGCTTACAACAATCTAACCAGATATTGCGATGTTAAGCCGCATCATAAATTCCAAGATATTTACCTTGTGAGATATTTAGCTGGTGGTAGACTTAAAAGCGACAAATATGAAGATTATGGATTTGCTAAAGAAGCTTCTGAAGTAATGAAAAACAAATATAGAAGGTCTATTATAAAACTTGGTGGAATACCTCCGATTTAATCCTTTACCTATTGACTTCGCATGTATTGCATGGTATAATTGTTTAAATGCATCGAAAATAAAACCTACATATCAAGTATTCCCCTCCTTTTAGAAATTCTCCGTGAACTAACTGTTGAACTTGTCCTGATTGACTAGGTAATTTGGTGTGTTCTATCGTTGCCCGTGTCCCTCCTTCACGGTAGGCAATCCGCACCTCGTAAGCGGAAAGAATTCTATCGACAATAATAACAAAGGAAAATAACCATGCGATGCTTCTATTGCAAAGAAAAATTATCTAGAGATGCTGAGTCCGATATTTGTGATATTTGTTTGTTCCACGTAGACGATGTTGAGCAAGAGTATGACGAAGATATTCAACGCGATATTGAAGCAATCGTAAATAAAGCTGGGATTACCCCAGCGAGATTCATAGAGTAAGGAAAAATCATGCCATTTGTTTATTTACACAGAGATTGTAAAGGAAAAGCTTATTACGTTGGTAAAGCCACAAACAAAGAGAGAGCTTTTTCAAAAAACTCTAGGAGTGTATCTTGGAAAGAAATAAACAAACAATCGGGTAATTTTAATGTCCAGTTGATTGAGGTTGATAGTGCAGAACTTGCTTCTGAATTAGAACAGCTTATTCTTGATGAGGTCTCATATCTAGTTAACAAAAAGAAAACTTCAGACGAGAGGTTAGACTATAACAAAATCAATTGGGCATCTTTTGTAAGATACGATGAAAAATCCCCTACGTTTCTTACTTATTTGTCTGATTCAAACTGTCGAAATCCAAAATACAAAAGAAAAGCAGGAGAGCCAGCAGGAAACACTCGAAAAGTGGATGGCAAACCTTGTGCAACTAAGCTTGGTTACAAAGGCCACAATTATAACGTACACCGAATAATTTGGGTTTTGTTTTATGGCAACATAGATAAAAATTTTGTTGTAAACCATGTGGACTGTGATCCTTCAAATAACTCGATACAAAACCTTGAACTTGTAACAACTCAGGAAAACTGTAGGAAAAACAGTTCTTTTGTTCACAACAAGCCAGCAAAAAGTTCGGTTACAAATGAGCCATATATTCATTTAAATCTTTTAAGTGATTCAGTGGGCACATACCGATTTAAGTTCTTATGCAAGAAAAGAAACATAAGAAAGACAAAATCTTTTAAGTTTAATAATAAAGTAGAAATGGGTGTGGCTTTCAACAAAGCGGTTACTTTTAAGAAAGATTATTTTAAAAACCTTGTAGATTTTAACGATAGATTGGGTACTGGTGAAAAACACATAAGGCTTAAAAAAGACATACACGGTGTTATGAGGTATTGTGTAGTTTGGTTTGAGAACAAAAAAGAGAAATGCAAAACTTTTGCCTACAGATCTGAAGAAGAACAGACAGTTGCATTTAACAAGGCAATCGAGTTTAGAAATTTTATTTATAAGGAACTTTAACATGCCCCCTTTTATGCCCGGTGTCAGTGGAAACCCTAACGGAAGAATCCCAAAGAAAGAAAAAGAAACTCCCCGCCAGATTAGAAACAAAGAGTTTATGATGTTGTTGCGTAAACTCAAACCTCTGCAAGCCAAGGCTATTAAGACAGCAGGTGATATTCTCAATTCTGAACAAGCAACTGAATCCGGTAAACTCCGTGCATCTGCTTTGCTTATTCAAACTTACAAAGATTTGGTGAAGGAAGTTTACTCTGATACTAAAGTTGGTGATACCGAAGATGACGAAGCACCAGA
>ENA-UPTJ01000745-UPTJ01000745.1-marine-metagenome-genome-assembly--contig:-NODE-745-length-19484-cov-9.119821_pt1 | contig 19484 bp, 17 predicted proteins | sample MGYA00238168_ERZ767080 | MGnify/ENA primary metagenome ERZ767080 (study PRJEB28935, sample SAMN06266237) | marine metagenome | isolation source: Columbia River Estuary | place: USA:Columbia River Estuary... | reverse complement strand
CTTCACCTCGATGCAATCGCTCGCCCACTTCGCGCACGAGAGGCACGAGGATGGTGTTGACGACCTCGTTAGGCGGCAGCAATGCGACGGCAGAGGTCAGCACCTCTTCGACGCCCGACGGGTCGGAGTGCTCGGCCGCATCGATGGCCCGCTCTACATACGACTGGCCGCGGGTGGGCCCAGGGCGCGCCTGGCCGCCCGAATCCGCCACCAACTTTGCGAGGTCGTCTTCGCCCAGATGCGCAAGCCGGCTGATGGTGTGGCCGAGCTCGGTGGCCGTGCGCAGCAAGCGCAGGCGGGCGACGTCGGCGGCGGAGTAGGTGCGGCGGCCTGAGCCGTCGCGAGAGGGGGTGACCACCTCGTAGCGCCGTTCCCAGGCCCGCAGGGTCTCGACGGTGAGGCCGGTCGCCTGAGCGACGGCCTTGATGGTGAATTGGCCGACGGAACGCGGCGATGAGACGGGTTTGTTCATGCCTTGTTCAACTCTTGTACAGCCTTACCATGTACAACATCTTGACAGGTTCATCGCTGTCTGTCATCCTTCATTCCGTTGATGGCAGCGTACGCAGGATCGCGGTACGCCTTAAACCGCACTAAAGGCCGCCCACGAGGCAGCCCACTCAGGAGTACTGCAATGACCCGTTTCAACAGCAAATTCGCGCTCGTCGCCGCCCTGCTCGTCGCAGGTTCGGCGGTAGCCTCCGCCTCCGGTTCGTCCACCGTCCTCGATGTCGCCAAGGAGAAGGGTAACTTTACGACCCTCGCCAAGGCCATCGAAGTCGCCGGTCTGCAAAGCGCCCTGACCGCCCAGGGCCCGGTGACCATCTTCGCGCCGACCGACGAGGCCTTCGCGAAGCTGCCGCCCGCCCAGCTCGAGGCGCTGCTGCGTCCCGAGAACAAGGACCAGCTGGTCAAGATCCTCACCAACCACGTGGTTCCGGGCAAGGCACTGGAAGCCGACGACATGAAGCGCGCTCGCAGCGCCAAGACCGTCGCCGGTGAAGAAGTGAAGTTCGAGCTCGTGCGTGGCCGCCTGCGCGTCGATGGCGCCCGCGTCACCGGTGACTACAACGCCGACAACGGCGTGGTCGTGGCCGTCGACACGGTGCTGCTGCCGAACTGAGCAGTCGACTGACCGATTTGGAATCGGGCATCGCCTCGCCGTGATGCCCACCCCTCCCAAGGACGGGAGGGTGGCAAGGATGCCAAACGTCCAAGGACGATCCGGGCGAGGCGGGCTGAAAGGTCCGTCTCGCCCGGGGCCGTTTAGGGCCCCGAGATCCACCCGCTCGCCAATCCACTAGGTGAGCGTGAGCTGCCGCATCAGGCGGCGGCTCGCGGTGCGTTGCTACGATGCCGCGCGATGTTCCCTACCACGACCGTCGGCAGTCTGCCGAAACCCGACTGGCTCGCCGAACCGGAGAAACTCTGGGCGGCCTGGCGCCTCTCGGGTGATGAACTGCAACGAGCGAAAGAACGCGCCGCCCTGGAGTGGCTGCGTGAGCAGGAAGCGGCCGGCATCGACATCGTCGGTGACGGCGAGCAGTTCCGCATGCACTTTGTGCACGGCTTTCTCGAGGGTCTCGACGGCATCGACTGGACGCGCAAGACGCGCATGGGCATCCGCAACAACCGCTACGAAGCGGACGTGCCCACCGTCACGGGACCGCTGCATCGGCCAGGGCCCGTGCATGTGCCCGACGCGGCCTTCATGCGCCGGCACACCACGCAGAAATTGAAAGTTACTCTTCCCGGGCCAATGACGATCTGCGACACGCTCGCCGACGGCTACTACGGTCGGCGCGCTGACATGGCCATGCGCTTTGCAGAACTGCTCAACGCCGAGGCGCGCGAAATCGAAGCAGCCGGCGCCGAGGTCATTCAGTTCGACGAGCCTGCGTTCAACGTCTTCCTCGAAGAAGTCCGCGAGTGGGGCTTGCCTGCGCTCGAGCGCGCGATGCAGGGCCTGCGGGCAACGACCGTCGTGCACATCTGCTACGGCTACGGTATCGAAGCCAACATGCAGTGGAAGGCCTCGCTCGGCGACCAATGGCGGCAGTACGAGCAGATCTTTCCCTGGATCAACGCGAGCAGCGTGCAGCAGGTGTCACTGGAATTTGCCGGCTCGCGCGTGCCACATGAGGTGCTGCGCCTGCTGCCCGACAAGACGCTGCTCGTTGGCGCCATCGAAGTGCTGCCCGGCAAGCTCGAGAGCGCTGAAGAGGTGGCCCACAACATCCTCGAAGCAACGCGACACGTGGACTCCGCGCGTCTCATCCCCTGTACCAACTGCGGCATGGCACCGTTGCCCGCCGCACTCGCACGCGGCAAGTTGCAGGCGCTCGGCGCCGGCGCCGCGCTGGCTCGACGAGCACGCTGACACGGAGCGACACTCACTTATGGATCTGCAACTCAGTGGCAAACGTGTGGTGCTCTGCGGCGCGAGCGGTGTACTCGGTCGGGCCATCGCAAGAACCCTGGCCGCCGAAGGCGCGCAGGTCGCCTTGCTCGGTCGCGATCTGGCGCGACTGCAAGTCGAAGCGATGCAGCGCCCGACGAATTTCTGCGCAATCGGCTGCGATCTCGGTTCCGCAGCGGCCACGGCGCAAGCCATCGAGGAAGCAATCACGGCACTCGGTGGCGTAGATGTCTTCATCAGCGCCGCCGGTGCAGCGCAGGGCGGTGTGTTCTGGGAAATCGACGATGCCGCCTGGCAGCGTAACCTCGATATCAAATTGTTCGGCACCATCCGCGCGCTGCGCGAAATCGCCCCGCGCATGATCGCGCAGCGTGGTGGCCGCATCGTGCTCGTGGTCGGCAATTCGGCACGTCAGCCGGAACCGCGCATGCTGCCTGGTGCGGCTGCAAACGCAGCGCTACTCGCCATCGTGCGCGGGCTTGCCGAGGAGCTGGGTCCGCATGGCGTTGCCATCAACGCAGTCAACCCTGGCCCGGTGCGCTCGAGCCGCTGGGATACGCTGATGCAGGCGGCGGCTAAACGCGAAGGCTGCACGCCGGCCGAGGCGGAGGCCAAGTTTCTCGAGAAGACCGCGCTGCGGCGTCTTGCGACGCCTGAAGAAATCGCCACCCACGTCGCCTTCCTGGCCTCGTCCATGGCGGCACACCTCACGGGCACTTCTCTCACCATCGATGGCGGCAGTACCAAGTCACCATGACAGACCAACTCGGCTATCGCGGCCGCATCGCGATCGTCATCCCCTCCACCAACACGAGCTGTCAGCCCGAATCGGAACGCCTGCGTCCGAAGGGCGTCACGAACCACGTCGCCCGCATCAGCATCCGGGAGCGACCGCTGACCAGCGAGCAAGCCTTCCTCGAGCACGTGCAGGCCATGCGCGATGGCATGCGCAGCGCGATCGATCAAGTGATGACCTGCCAGCCGACCCACGTGATCATGGGCGTCGCGCTCGAGGCGTTCTGGGGTGGCGTGGCCGCAGCCGATGAACTGCAGCGCGAACTGGCTGAACGCGCCGGGGTCGGCGTCTCCATGGGCTCGACCGCCACGGTCGCGGCGCTGCGGCGTCTTGGCGCCCGCTCGATTGCCGTACTCACCCCTCACCAACCGCGGGGTGACGAACAGGTGCGGCGTTATTTCGAGGAGGCGGGTTTCGCACTGCCTCGGCTCATCGGGCTCAAGTGTCCCTCGCCCATCCAGATCGCACACACCAGCGAGCGACAGGTGATCGACGCATTGCGTGCGCTCGACGGCGATGACGTTGATGCGCTCGTCCAAGTCGGCACCAATCTCGCCGCCGTCGAAATCTGCGCCGAGGCCGAGCGCTGGCTCGGCAAACCGGTGCTCGCCATCAATGCCATCACCTACTGGGATGCGCTACGCCGCTCCGGTATTGAAGATCAGGTGCAAGGCTGCGGCTCGGTGCTGGAGCGATTCTAGATCGTGATGGGCAGAACGTGACGGACGACGCGCAGCGCGTACTCATCGCCGGTGGTGGCCCGGCCGGTATGTCCGCCGCAGTGTTCCTGCTCGCTGAGGGCGTGCCGGTGACCGTGCTCGAGCGCAGCGTCACGCCGCACGCCGACCCGCGTGCCGCCACATACCATCCACCGACACTCGAGATGTTTGAGCCGTCGGGCGTCACGGCCGAATTGCACGCCCGCGGCATCGTCACGCCACACTGGCAATATCGCGATCGGCAGAACGGACTCATCGCGCAGTTCGATCTTGGCGTACTCGCCGCAGACACGCGTTACCCGTATCGCTTGCAGTGCGAGCAACACAAGCTCGTCGCCATGCTGGAACGACGGGTCGTCGAACATCCGCTCGCACGCGTGCTGCATGGCGCCGAGCTCGTCGGCGTGACGCAAAACGACGAACAAGTGCAGATCGAGGTACGCCATCCAAACGGCGGCAGCGAGCGCTTCCAGGGCAAGTGGCTGATCGGTGCGGATGGCGGACGCAGTCTGGTGCGCAAATCGCAGGATATCGGCTTCGAGGGCTTCACCTGGCCAGAGCGCTTCCTCGTGATCACCACCACCTTCGATTTCGCGACGCTCGGCTACGCCTACAGTTCCTACACGATGGATCCGATCGAGTGGGCTGCAACCTTCAAGGTGCCGGGCGAGGACGAGCGCGGCATCTGGCGGTGCGTGTTCCCGACTCGTCCCGAAGAAAGCGAGCAGGACCTGCTCGATTTCGCCCGCGCGGCACAGCGCCTCGCCGCCTTCGCGCCCGAGAGCGTGCAGGGTCGCATCGTGCACACCAATCTTTACGCCGTGCATCAACGCGTCGCGCAGACCTACCGCAAGGGTCGGGTGCTGCTGGCGGGCGATGCCGCGCACGTCAATAACCCGCTCGGCGGCATGGGCCTGAACTTCGGCGTGCACGATGCACACAACCTGGCGCACCGACTCGGTCGAGTGTGGCGCGGTGAAGCAGGCAGCGATCTGCTCGATCAATACGATCGGCAACGACGCGCGGTGGCCGAGCGCTACCTGCAGGCGCAAACCATCGCCAACAAGCAGACGCTCGAGGAAACGGACGAGACCCAGCGCCTAGCGCGGCAGGCCGCGATGCGCGCAACCGCAGCCGATCCGCAGCAGGCGCGTGAGTACCTGCGGCGAACCGCCATGATCGAGGGCCTGCGCGCGGCCGCCGCGATCGACTGAACACGCCGTCGTAGACAGCGCCAAAGGTCGCCGTCAACGGACACGTGCGCCATCGGACAAGCGCGCTAGAATGAGCGGCGGGGGTTGTCGCGCGCGGCGCGACGTGTACAGGGCAGGAGTGTGCGTACGGTGATCTGGGTCAAGCGTATCGGCTGGGTTTTGGCGTCGCTGATTCTGGTGTTGCTGCTGTTCACGCTCGAGTTCATGCGCTTCGGCGGGCAGTTCACCGCGCTCCCCACGGCAACGCCCGGCCCCTGCTCGCGCATCGCCCTCACCGCCAGTGCCGAAGATATCCAGATCGATCGCAGTCGCGGCGTTGCCTACCTCTCGGCGCTCGACCGGCGCGGACTCGTCGAGGGCAATAACGTGCAAGGCGATATCCTGCAACTCGATCTGAACGACGGCAGCGCTACACCGGTTTCGGCGCTCGCCGCACGACCAAGCGATTTTCGTCCGCATGGTATGTCGCTCTACCGCATGGGCGATGGCATGCAGCGGCTGTTCGTCATCTCGCACCCCGCCGGCGGTGGTCATAGCATCGAAATCTTCGAACAGGTCGGCGGCGGGCCGTTCCAGCCGGTGGCGAGTATCCGCCATCCACTGCTGCTCTCGCCGAACGCCATCGTTGCAGTGGGCCCAGAGCAGTTCTACGTCGCCAACGACAAGGGTGCGACGAACGTCCTGCAGCGGGCGAGTGAGTTCGGACTGCGCCGCGGCATGTCAAAGCTCGTTTACTTTGACGGGCAGGACATGCGGATCGTTGCCGATGGCCTGAAGAGCGCCGTCGGTCTTGGCATCAGTCCGGACGGTTTGCGACTGTATGCCGCAGAAACGCTCGGTAAGCGCCTCGCCGTTTATCGACGCAACGCCGGGACCGGCGAACTCGTCTTCGATAAGCACGTGCCGATCGCCGGCTCACCGGATAACGTCAACGTCGATGCTGAGGGCGAGGTCTGGGTCGCCGTGCACGCCCGGTTGCTCGATCTGGTACGCAACTTCGGTGATGCGGGACATGCCTCACCGACACAGATCGTTCGTTACGTGGAGACGGACAAGCGCCCCCTGCAAACGATGTATGCGCAGGATGGTCGCGAGATCTCGGCAGGTAGCGTCGGGGCCGTCTCCAATGGCACCCTGCTCATCGGATCGATTACGGATCGCACGGTGCTGCGGTGCCGGCTGCCCTGACCGGTAGGCCGCCGCAGCACCTTATGAAAACATACGGGGGATCACGCACATGTCATTGAACCGACGCCAATTCGTTGCCTCCACGGCTGCCACAGCGGCAGTCGCGAGCCTGTCCAACACGGCGTGGACTGCCAGCAGTGGCGATCCGGATGTCATCGTCATCGGTGCCGGTCTCTCGGGACTCGAAGCGGCGGTCACGCTCGAAGAAAGCGGACTCAAAGTTCGCGTCCTTGAGGGACGCAAGCGCGTCGGCGGGCGTGTCTACACCCTCTTTGATCTTCCGGGACATCCGGAGGTGGGCGGCAACAGCATCGCCAACGCGTACGGTCGCTGTCTGGCGGCTGCGCAGAAATACGGCATCGAAGTCGTCAACGTCATGCCGCGACTGATGGCCAACCGTGCCGGTCAGGAGCTGTTTCTCGGTGGCGAACACATCGCCCTCAAGGATTGGCCGACCCATCGGCGCAATCCGTTCACGGCCGACATGAAGAAACTGCCGCCCTGGGCCTGGGCCGACGCCATGTTCAAGCAGCACATGCCGTTCCGCGACCTGCAGAACTGGTACGACGAGGCGCACGCGCAGTACGACATCTCAATCCACGAGTTCCTCTCGTCCAAGGGTGCCACCGACGCGATGATCCGCCTCGGCTATGACACCAACATCGCCTACGGCACCACGGCCTACGATGTGTCGCTGCTGCAGCAGGCCTTCTCCGATCACTGGCAGAACGTGAATCGCGGCGCGATCATGGCGTTCTCGCGTACGGGCGCGGTGAACGCGCCAACACCAGGCGCGGCACCGGCTGCGCCCGCTGCGTCCGCCGCCCCCGCCTCACCGCCCGGCATGACCGGCGGCAGCGTGCTGATCGGCGTGTTCAAGGGTGGCAACCAGCGCCTGCCGATGGCGATGGCGCAGCACCTCAAGGGCGATGTGCTGCAGGGCAAGCGCGTCGTCGCGATCGAGACCTCGGCCACAGGGGCCAAGGTCACCTGCAGCGACGGCTCGGTGCATCGCGCCAAGGCCGTCATCTGCTCGATGCCCTTCTCGACGCTGCGCAACGTGGCGATCGATCCGCTGCCGCCGCCCGTGCAGAACAAGGCCATCCAGACGCTCGGCTATATCCCGATCACGCAATTCCACGTGCTGTCGAAGAAGCCGTTCTGGGAGACCGATGGCCTGTCACCTTCGATGTGGACGGACGGCCCGCTCGGTCTCGTGCTCGCGCAAAAGTTTGGCAAGACCGACACCGAAGTGACGAGCCTCACCGTGTGGTGTCGCGGTCTCAACGGCCTCTACATTGATCGCTTCAACGTCGAGGACGCCAAGCGCATGATCATCGCCGAGTTCGAGCGACTGCGGCCCGCCTCGAAGGGTCTGCTCAGCGTCGGCGCCGTGCACTCCTGGACGACCGATCCGTTCTCGGCAGGCGACTGGGCGATCTTCCACCCGGGTCAGGTTCGAGAGTTGCGTGCGGCCATCGCACAGCCGCATCAGCGGCTATTCTTCTGCGGCGAACACACCTCGATCGGCAGCCGCGGCATGGAGGGCGCTTTCGAATCAGCCGAACGCGTCTCGCTCGAGGTGCTCGGCGCGATCTGATCGACTCGCGACCGAGGCGCTACAAGTCCCCGCCTGCTCCGCGCCAGCGCGGCTTGGGATAGGGATCCTCTTTGGCGGGCTTCGGCCGTACGGTCGACTTGCTGCGCCAGAGGATCAACCACCAGAAGCCGAAGAACGACAGGCTCATCCAGCAGAACTCGTGCATCCCCCACTGCTCGACGCCGTAGCGTGCGAGATTCTCGAAGAGGATGAACACGACGGTGTATGCCACGGCACCCGCCATTGCGCCGAGTTTCCAAGCCCCTGAGCGATTGCGGCCGCGGACACCGATGATCCACCACGCCGTGAGATAGAACACGGTGTAAAGATTGATGAGCACGAGCCAGGTGGGCTTCGGCGCGTTCAACCAGTAGTGGTTGACCCAGAATGCACCGGCACCGAAGAACGTCAGCAGCACGTAGCGCCACTCATCGAGGGGCTCCTTGAGCACACGCTGCCAGAGCCACACCAGAAACACGTAAACCGTCCAGGTACCGAAGATGAGTTCATAGAACTGCACCTTGCCCTGCCAGGCATCCTCAAGCGGCGGCATCCACATTGGCGTTGTCCCCCCCGAACACTGCAACGTTGCACCGAGTGCATCGACCTTAGCGGCTTGGCGACCGCGGTGTGACCGTTACCCGCTGCCGCGGCCAACCAATGGAACCGCTGCCACAGCGCGGGTATCCTCGGCACAGCAAAGGGGGTCGCATGCCAAATGCCGGAATCACGGGCTGGGGGAAGTGCCTGCCACCGTGCACGCTGTCGAACGCCGACATCGCCACGTTCCTCGAAACCTCGGACGACTGGATTACAAGTCGCACCGGTATCCGCGAGCGGCGGGTGGCGCATACCTCGCTCGGCGATATGGCCCATGTGGCCGCGATGCGCGCCCTCGCCTGCGCCGGGCTCGAGGGCAAGGACATCGAGCTCATCGTCTTCGGCACCACCACCCATGACGATCAGTGCCCGAACATGGCCTCGGGGCTGCAGCAGCGCATCGGCGCCGACGGCTGCGCCGCTATGGACGTCAATACCGCCTGTACGAGCTTCCTGTACGGACTCTCGACGGCCACGGCGCTGATTCGCAGCGGCGTGGTGCGCACGGCGCTCGTGGTCGGTGGAGAGCTCATTTCTCCTTACCTCGACTGGAACGATCGCAACGTGGCCGTGCTGTTCGGCGACGGCGCAGCCGCGGTCGTGCTGCAGGCGACCGAGGCGGATGAAGGTCTGCTGCTCGAAAAACTCGGCTGCTACGGCGAGTCGCGTGAAATCCTGCGCATCCACGGCATCGGCAGCGCCTACGTACATCAAGGCCGGCTGCTCGGTCGGACCGAGTGGCAGTTCGAAGGTCAGGAGATCTTCAAAAAAGCGGTCAACGGCATGGGTCTCGCCTGCGAAGACGTCCTACGCCGTGCAGGCAAAAGCGCCGACGACGTCGATCTCGTCATCCCGCACCAGGCGAACCTGCGCATCATCGAGTCGGTCGCCAAACGCGCCGGTGTGCCCATGGATCGCGTGCACGTGAACGTTCAACGCTACGGCAACATGTCGGCCGCCACGGTGCCGACCGCGCTTTGCGAGGCGCTCGAAGAAGGGCGCGTCAAACCGGGCGGACTGCTGCTGATGCCGGGCTTCGGCGGTGGTCTGACGTTCTGCGCCCACCTCGTTCGCTGGGGCGGGCGCACCACGCCGCTCGGTACCACCGATGTCGATCTGCCGGCGCCCACCCGCACCGCGCTCGAGATCGTCGAGCGCTATCGCAACGCACGCGGCGCCGCCTTGACCTGAGACCCGCAGCAAGGAGAGAGCATGGCCGCCTCGGACCCGCGTCGTCGCATGCTGCCTGTGGTGGCGATGGCGCTGTTCATCGACTCACTCGGCATCGGCATCATCATTCCGGTGGCGCCGCAGCTCGTAATGGATCTGGCGGGTCTCGGTCTCGCGGAGGCAGCGCCGATCGCCGGCTGGCTGACTCTCGCCTACGCCTCGATGCAGTTCGTGTTCTCGCCGATCCTCGGGAATCTCAGCGATCGCTACGGACGTAAGCCGATCCTGCTCGCCTCGCTGGCAGCACTTGCCGTGGATTACGTGCTGATGGGCTTTGCGCCAACATTGGCCTGGCTCTTCATCGGACGGATCATCGCGGGCATCGCTGGTGCCACTTTCGCGACCGCGAATGCCGTGGTGGCGGATGTGATCCCGCCCGAGCAACGCGCCAAATATTTCGGCTTGAACGGCGCAGCCTGGGGCATGGGGTTCATCGTTGGCCCCGCGGTCGGCGGACTACTCGGGGACTTCGGCTCGCGCGTGCCCTTCTTCGCCGCGGCCGGCTTCACGGCTCTCAACTTCCTCATCGCGCTGGCTGTGCTGCGCGAGACGCTGCCGCAAGGGGATCGTCGCGAGTTCTCGGCGCGACGCGCCACCGTGATCGGTGCGCTGCGCTCGGTGGGTCGCGTTCCGGGTGCGCTGATCCTGCTGTTCGTGATCTTCATGTATCAGATCGGCCACGACACTCTGCCCTCCACCTGGGCGTGGATGACCATGGCGAAGTTCGACTGGGACGAGCGTGGCGTCGGCATCTCGCTCGCCGTGCTCGGACTCGGCACAGCCGTCGTGCAGGGCGGTCTTGTCGGCCTTTTCACCCGCAAGCTTGGCGAATATCGCGCCGCACTGCTCGGGCTCGTACTGGGTTCGATCGGCTTCTGCGGCTACGCGCTCGCCGACACACCGACGATGCTGTTTGCCAGCGTACCCCTCGCGTGCCTGATCGGTCTTGCCATGCCTTCCATGCGTGCGCTGCTCTCGCAGCGTGTACCGGCCAACGCTCAGGGCGAGCTGCAGGGTGCGATCAGCGGCATCGTCGGCTTCACGGCGATCGTCACGCCCTTCAGCATGACCCACGTGTTCAGTCTCGCGACCTCTGGGCCCCTGGATTTCCCGGGGGCGCCGTTTGCACTCGCCGCCGTATCGCTGCTGGCGGGTGCGGCAGTACTCGCCACGGTGGCACGCCGCAGCGCGACCTCGCCCCATAACCCGTAGCCCCAATGAAAAGGCCTGCAGAATCGCTTCTGCAGGCCTCTTTCGCTGCACGCTGCCCACAGCGCGACTACTGCGCGCCGCGGCAAACGCGACTTACTTCTTGGCGGTACCCGCCTTCTTTGCTGCGCGCTTCTTGGCGCGAGCCGGGTCCTTCGGACGCGTCTTGCCGAACGAGCCCTGATAGATCTTGCCGCGACGGCTTCTGGAATCTCCCTTGCCCATCTCATCCACTCCACTGTTTGCCCGTCACGCTGACGGCCGGGCGCAAGTGTAGGACAGTCAGCGGTAGCGCGCCATCAGCTTCTCGAGCTGGCGGGCGCCCGGATTGAGGGCCGAGAACGGCAGCTGATTGAGCGGCTGGTCGGGCGTGCGGTTCAGGGCGTGGAACTCCGTGGCGGTGGTCGGCCGGCAGTGCAGCAACCCGGTCAGGTATTCGCCCTGCGCGATGTGCTGCTGCACATAGTCGTAGGAGGCATGCGCATCGGTCGGGTCGTAGTCGGCGGCCAACTTGCGCAGCACCACCCGGCTGCCGTCGTGCAGCAAAACGCTCGTCGCTTCGCCCTCTGGATACTCCGTGGTGATCTCGCGCTGCTTGGGTACGAAATCCGCCTCGACCACAGGTTCGTAGTTCTCGCGCGTGAAGGCGTAACTCTTGGTCGAGCCCTCGTGATCGTTGAAGGTCACGCAGGGCGAGAGCACATCGATCAGCGCAAAACCCGGATACTTCAGACCCGCCTGGATCAGGGGCACCAGCTGCGCCTTGTCGCCCGAAAAACTGCGTGCGACGAAACCGGCGCCGAGGTTCATGGCGAGCAACACCGGATCGATGGGCGGCTGCTGGTTCACTTCGCCTTTCTTGGCCTTGGTGCCGATATCGGCCGAGGCCGAGAACTGTCCCTTGGTGAGGCCATACACACCGTTGTTCTCGATGATGTAGAGCATGTTCACGTTGCGCCGGATGGCATGACAGAACTGCCCGAGTCCGATCGATAGCGAATCACCATCACCCGAAATGCCGATGTAGTAGAGCTCGCGATTGGCAGCATTGGCACCCATGGCGATGGAGGGCATGCGGCCATGCACCGAATTGAAGCCGTGTCCGCCGCTGACAAAATACGCCGTGGTCTTCGAAGAGCAGCCGATGCCAGAGAGTTTGACGAGGTTCTCAGGGCGGATCGAAATGCCCCAGCAGGCCTCGATGATGCCCGCGGTGATCGAGTCGTGGCCGCAGCCGGCGCACAGCGTGGACAACGCGCCCTCGTATTCGCGGCGCGTGAGCCCGAGTTCGTTGCGCGGCAGTGAGGGGTGCGAAATCTTCGGCTTGGGAATGAAGGTCATGACACGACTCCCGCAACGGCCCGTCGACCCTCGCCGAGATCGGCGAGCACGCCATCGACGATGAACTTGGAGGACACCGGCAGTCCGCTGTAGTGCAGCAGCGAGCGCAACTTCGACTTGCCGACCCGCGACTCGAGCGTCAGCAGCGAGCGCAGCTGCGCATCGCGATTCTGCTCGACGACATAAAGCACCTCATGGTCAGCGAGGAACTTCTCCACCTCCTCGCCAAACGGAAAGGCACGGATGCGCATGTAGTCAAGTTGCACGCCGCGCCCCTTGAGTACGTCGAGCGCCTCATGGACCGCGCCGTCGCAGCTGCCGATCGACACGATCGCCGCCTTCGCTGTGCCCGTGCCCTCGATGACGGGCTTTGGCATATGGCGCTTGGCCGTGGCGAATTTGCGCAGCAAGCGATCGAGCACAAGCTGGTACTCGGCGGAATCCTCGGTATAGGTGCCAAGCTGTGTGTGCCCTGAACCGCGCGTGAAATACGCACCCTTCGGGTGCACACCCGGGAAGGTGCGATAGGTGATGCCGTCCTCGTCCTTGTCGAGGTAGCGATAAAACTTGTCGATCTTCTCCAGATCCTCCTTGCCGAGCACCTTGCCGCGATCGGGCTGATAGCTGTCGTCCCACTTGAGATCGCGGCACATCCAGTCGTTCATGCCGATGTCGAGATCGAGGAGCACGAGCACCGGCGTCTGCAGCCGTTCGGCCAGATCGAAGGCCTGCACGGCCATGTAGAAGCACTCCTCCGGATTCGCCGGGTACAGACAAACGTGCTTGGTGTCACCGTGCGATGCGTAGGCGGCGGCCAACAGATCGCATTGCTGCGTACGCGTTGGCATGCCCGTGGATGGACCCACGCGCTGCACGTCGAACAGCACTGCGGGGAGCTCAGCGTAATAACCGAGACCCAGAAACTCACCCATCAGCGACACGCCGGGACCCGACGTGGCGGTGAAGGATCGAGCGCCGTTCCAGTTGGCACCGAGCACCATGCCGATGGCGGCGAGTTCGTCTTCGGCCTGGATGAAAGCGAAGTTCGCCTTGCCGGTCTGCGGATCGATGCGCAGCTTGTCGGCAAAGGACTTGAAGGCGTCCATCAGCGAGGTCGAGGGCGTGATCGGGTACCAGGCTGCGACCGTCGCACCGGCATAGACGCAACCGAGTGCAGCCGCCGTGTTGCCGTCGATCATGATGTGGCCGCCCGTTTTGTCCATACGCGCCACGCGCAGCGGCAAGGGGCAGCTGAAATGCTCGCGGGCGTAGTCATAGCCGAGCTGGATGGCCTGCATGTTGGAATCCACCAGCGCGGGCTTCTTGGCGTAGGTCTCGGCAAGCAACTCGCGGATACGCTCGAGATCAAGATCGAGCAGCGCCGCCAGTACCCCGGCGTAGCAGATGTTCTTCATCAAGATCCGCGTGCGCACGCCTTTGAAGTGCTCGTTGCACATCCGCGCAAGCGGCACCCCGATGACCGTCACGTCATCGCGTTTGAGCAGTGCGGGGCGCGGCCAGGTCGAGTCGTAGATCAGATAACCGCCTGCCGCCACCTCACGCACGTCGCGGGCGTAGGTCTCGGCGTTCATGCACACCATGATGTCGACCTTGCCCGAGCGTGCCACGTAACCGTCTTTGGAGACGCGGATCTCGTACCACGTCGGCAAACCCTGAATGTTTGACGGGAAGTAGTTCTTGCCCATCACCGGGATGCCGCTGCGGAAGATTGACTTCATCAGTAGGGTGTTGGCGCTCGCGGAACCGGTGCCGTTGACCGTGGCGATCTTGATGGCGAAATCATTGATTCTGTCGTCGGTGCCCATGCGACCCTCCTGCTTCAAACGGTCTGGTCGGCCGCGTGCGGCCATTTGACCCAGGACTTCTGCATGTCCCACGCCGCGGTGGGGCATCGCTCGGCACACAGGCCGCAGTGCACACAGACATCCTCGTCCTTGACCATCACCCGCTCGGTGAACTTGAGCGGCGCAGATACGTACAACGCCTGAGTCACGTTGTTTGCCGGCGCCTTAAGCCGGGTCCGCAGTTCCTCCTCAGGGCCTGCAGGCGTCATCGTCAAACAATCGACCGGACAGATGTCGATGCAGGCATCGCACTCGATGCACAACTTTGCCTCGAACACCGTCTGCACGTCGCAGTTCAGACAGCGCTGCACTTCCTCGGCAGCCTGCTCGGCCGTGAAGCCGAGTTCGACCTCGATGTTGATTTTCTTGAATCGCTCCTTGAGCGACACGTGGGGCACGAGCTTGCGCTCGGTCATGCTGTAGTCGTTCGCATACGACCACTCGTGCATGCCCATCTTGCGACTCTGCAGGTTCATGCCTCGCGGCGGGCGCTCGGTCACTGGCTTATCCAAGCAACGCAGGTGGATGGAGATCGCCGCCTGATGACCATGCTCGACGGACCAGATGATGTTCTTCGGACCAAACGCCGCATCACCGCCAAAGAACACACCGGGTCGGGTGCTCTCGAAGGTGGCCGGGTCGACCTTGGGTACGTCCCACTTGTCGAACTCGATGCCAAGATCCCGCTCGATCCAGGGAAAGGCGTTTTCCTGACCGATCGCGAGGATCACATCGTCAGCCGGGTAGAACTCCTCGCCGGTCATACGCTCGGCGACGATGCGCCCGCGCGCATCGAGATCGTATTCCAGCACCTCGAACATCATGCCCTTCAGCCGCCCGCCCTCGAGCACGAAGCTCTTCGGCGAGCGGTTGATGACGATCTCGACGCTCTCGGCCTCGGCGTCCTCGAGCTCCCACTCGGAGGCCTTGAAGAACTGCCGCGGCTTGCGCGCCATGACCTTCACGCTCTGCGCACCGAGACGCAGCGCGCTGCGGCAGCAGTCCATCGCCGTGTTGCCGACGCCGATGATCAGCACGTTCTTGCCGACGCTTTGCACGTGCTCGAAAGCGATGGATTCGAGCCAGGCGATGCCGATATGCACGTTGGCGGCGGCTTCGCTGCGCCCCGGAATGTTGAGCTCCTTGCCCTTCGGCGCCCCCGAGCCGACGAACACGGCATCGAAGCCGCCTTCCTCGAGCAATGCACGCAATGAATCGATGCGCTGGCCGAGTCGCAGATCGACGCCCATGTCGACGATGGTGCCGATCTCCTCGTCGAGCACCGCGGCCGGCAGCCGGAACGAGGGAATATTGGTTCGCATCAGCCCGCCTGCCGTGGCGAACTGTTCGAAGATGGTGACCTCGTAGCCGAGCGGCATCAGATCGTTGGCAACCGTCAGTGACGCGCAGCCCGCACCGACGCAGGCGATTTTCTTGCCGTTTTTCTGCGTCGGGACCGGCGGTAGGCGATCGCGATATTCATCCTTGTGGTCGGCAGCCACGCGCTTGAGCCGGCAGATCGCCACCGGCTTCTCTTCCACCCGCCCGCGTCGGCAAGCCGGCTCGCAGGGTCGATCGCAGACTCGACCGAGAATTCCCGGGAAGACATTGGAGTGGCGGTTAACGAGGTAGGCTTCGGTGAACTGGCCTTGGGCGATGAGGCGGATGTATTCCGGTACATCGGTGTGGGCCGGGCAGGCCCACTGGCAATCCACGACCTTGTGAAAATAGTCGGGATGAGAGGTGTCCGTCGACGTCATACAACCCCCGAATCGGTCGAACCATCACTCTTGTGGCCCGAGTATCGGAGAGGCGGAGGCAAAAGTCACCGTGGACAAGACCTCTACGCGTCGTAGGATTCGCACCATGAACGAAGCACCCATCGAAATCCGCCTGCGTCGCCAGTCCCGCGTGCTCGAGATCGCCTTCACGGGCGGCGAGCGCTATGCGCTGCCCTTCGAGTTCCTACGCGTCAATTCGCCTTCGGCCGAGGTCAAAGGTCACGGCCCAGGCCAGGAAACGCTGGTGCTCGGCAAACAAGCGGTGATGGTCTCGGCCGTCGAACCGGTCGGGCAGTACGCCGTACGTCTCATCTTCGATGACGGCCACGACAGCGGGCTCTACAGTTGGAAGTACCTGCGCGAACTCGGCAGGGACCAGGATGTGCTCTGGAGGCAGTATCTCGAGCGGGTGACGGCCGCGACAGCAAAAGGCTAGGCTAAAAAAAAGGCCGGGCAGCCCGCCCGGCCATCAGTCCCTTCTAATAGTTCTTATACCCCCCGTTTCGTCCGAGCCGCGTGCGGCCCGGCGATAACTGAATAAGGGTTGTACGCCTTCCGCAGAACAAAATCCAGCAGTCGGCCACGAATGCGTGCTGGAGGCTACAATGGCGGGCCCTCCGGAGCACCGATCATGTCCGCCGACCCCGCATCCAAAACCACCCACTTCGGTTTCGAAGAAGTCGCCTGGTCCGACAAGGCCCGGCGGGTACGCGGCGTATTCGACTCGGTCGCCCCCAAGTACGATTTGATGAACGATTTGATGTCTGCGGGCATGCACCGCCTGTGGAAGCAGTTCACGCTGTCGCAAACCCACCTGCGCCCCGGTCAGCGAGCCCTCGACGTCGCCGGAGGCACCGGCGATCTGTCGCGAGGCCTCGCAGCGCAAGTCGGACCACAAGGTCTCGTGGTGCTCTCCGACATCAACGGCGCCATGCTCAGCCACGGTCGCGACCGCATGATCGATGCAGGGCTCCTTCAGGGCATCGGCTACGTACAGGCGAATGCCGAATGTCTGCCTTTCGCCGATTCGAGCTTCGACTGCGTGACCATCGGCTTCGGTCTGCGCAACGTCACGGATAAACCAGCAGCGCTCGCCTCGATGCAGCGCGTGCTGAAGCCGGGCGGCCAGTTGCTCGTGCTTGAGTTCTCGCATCCGACAGCGCCCGGTCTCGCTCCCCTCTACGATGCCTATTCGTTCCGGGTACTGCCGGCCCTCGGCCGCCTGATTGCCAACGACGAGGACAGTTACCGCTATCTCGCCGAATCGATCCGCAAGCATCCGGACCAAGAAACATTGCTCGGCATGCTGCGCAATGCCGGACTCGAGGATTGTCGTTACCACAATCTGAGCGGCGGCATCGTGGCGCTACATCGCGGCTATAAGTATTGACGCATCGCCCGTGCTGACCGAACTCGTTGAAAACATGCTGAATCGCAACCTCGGCGACTCGCCCGCGGCGCGGAACCTGTGCGCCGCCTTGCGCGGACAGCGCCTGTTCGTGATCGTCAGCGGACTCGATCTGCGCCTCGGCATCGAATCGCTCGGCTCCACGCTGCGTCTGCAGCGCAATCCCGAGGGCGACAGCCACGCAACGCTCGAAGGCAGCCCGCTGAGTCTCGTCGCCCTCGCCGGCCCGCAGCCCGAGCGTCAGCTGCAAAGCGGCGCCGTGCAGATCCGCGGCGATGCCGAGGTGCTGCAACGCTATCGGGAACTCGCGCTGCTGCTGCGGCCAGATCTCGAAGAAGAACTCGCGCGCCTGATCGGCGATGCCCCGGCTCACAGCCTCGGTCGCATGGCCCGCTCGATGCTCGATCTCGGGCGACGCGGTTCGCGCACGGCGGTGCGCAACACCGCCGAGTACTTCGCCCACGAGAGCGGCGATCTGGTGCCGCGCGGGGAAGCGGAGGTGTTCTTTGCCGACGTCGATCGACTGCGCGAAGACGTCGATCGAGCGGCAGCGCGCCTCGATGCGCTGCTCGCTCGCCGGCAAGCCGCTGTGCCTTCCGACGACAAGGTGCAGCCATGAAGCTCCGCGTGCTCGCCCGACTGGTGCAGATCCAGCGCGTACTCGTACGCCACGGACTCGACGAGTTCGTCCGCGAAACGCATCTGTACCGACCGCTGCGATTTGTCTTCCTGCTCTCGCCGTGGACTTGGTTCGAACGCCGCAAAGGAAACTCACGAGCCGAGCGACTGCGACTCGCCCTTGAGGAACTCGGGCCGATCTTCATCAAGTTTGGTCAGGCGCTCTCGACTCGACGCGACTTGCTGCCCCCCGATATCGCCGCCGAACTCGCCAAACTGCAGGATCGGGTACCGCCCTTCGACGGCGCGGTGGCGAAGCACATCATTGAAACCGCCTACGGCAAACCGCTGGATAGCGTTTTTGCAAAGTTCTCGACCGCACCACTCGCCGCGGCCTCCATCGCCCAGGTGCACGTCGCCACCCTGCACTCGGGTGAGGAAGTCATCGTCAAGGTGCTGCGCCCCGGCATGCGCGAGATCATCCAGCGCGATCTGACCGTCATGCACGAACTGGCGCGCCTCGCCCGCAACAACTCTGCCGAAGCACGGCGGCTGCGCATCGACGAAATCGTCGACGAGTACGAGAAAACCATCCTCGATGAACTCGATCTGATGCGCGAAGCCGCCAATGCCTCGCAGTTGCGACGCAACTTCGCGGGATCCGATCTGCTGCACGTGCCCGAGGTGTACTGGGACCACTGCCGGGTCGACGTGATGGTGATGGAGCGTATTCGCGGCGTAACCATCAGCGACATGGACACCTTGCGGGCGGTGGGCGCCAACATTCCGCTATTGGCGGAGAGCGGCGTGAAGATTTTCTTCACGCAGGTCTTTCGTCATAACTTTTTCCATGCCGACATGCATCCCGGCAACATCTTCGTACTGATCGACAATCCGGCACGTCCGCGATACGCGGCCGTCGACTTCGGCATCGTCGGCACGCTCGATCTGCGCGACCAGCATTACCTCGCCGAGAACTTCCTCGCCGTGTTCGACCGCAATTACCGGCGTGTGGCCGAGCTGCACGTCGAATCCGGCTGGGTGCCGCCTGACACGCGCGTCGATGAGATGGAGTCGGCGATCCGCACGGTGCTTGAGCCGATCTTCAATAAGCCGCTGAAGGACATTTCTTTCGGCACGATCCTGCTGCGCCTGTTCGACATCTCGCGACGCTTCGACATGCGCATCCAGCCGCAGCTGATCCTGCTGCAAAAGACGCTGCTCAATATCGAGGGTCTCGGGCGCGACCTGCATCCGGAGCTCGACATTTGGCAGACGGCGGCACCGATCCTGCGCGAGTGGATGCGCGATCGGCTGAGCCCACGCGCCCAACTGCGCCAGTTCCGCGATCACCTGCCCGCGCTCGTCGAGGTCGCACAGGCGCTGCCACCCTTGATGAAGGTGGCCGTGCAGCGCTTGCAGGACGGCACCCTGCACATCGGTGCCCAGCCCGAAGACATCGAGCGGCTGCGCGAGGAGATCCGCGCCAGCGAACG
>ENA-UPTJ01000739-UPTJ01000739.1-marine-metagenome-genome-assembly--contig:-NODE-739-length-19540-cov-5.560072_pt1 | contig 19540 bp, 19 predicted proteins | sample MGYA00238168_ERZ767080 | MGnify/ENA primary metagenome ERZ767080 (study PRJEB28935, sample SAMN06266237) | marine metagenome | isolation source: Columbia River Estuary | place: USA:Columbia River Estuary... | reverse complement strand
GTTGCCGTTGGTGGGTCTGTTATGCGTGCATTAGAATCATCAGTGAGCTCAACACAAACTTTGAATCCTACTGAAGGTTGGACAGATAAATTCTTGTTCCCTCCTCATCAGTTTAATATTGCTAATTCATTCATCACTAATTTACACGCTCCCGAATCGCCTTTGTACATGATGTCAAGTGCTTATTTGGGACATGAATTCATTCGTGATGTATACGCCGAAGCCATGAAAGAGAAGTATCGCTTTTTGTGCTATGGCGACGCGATGTTGATAGTTTAGTAGTACTTTGCGGGGAACGGGTGACGGGGACCGGGTTGCGGGTAGCGGGTTGCGGGACCATGCCTATGTTTTAGGTTATCGTCTATTTCACTTGTCTCTAGCCCTTCGACCACGGACTACCGACCACAGACCACGGACTATAGACCTTGGACCATCGACTACAGACTACTGGCCACAAACCAATACATTGGTAAGCCTACAATGATATTGAAGGGAAAAGTCATGCCCAAGGCCATTGGCAGATAAATGCCAGGATCTGCGTTGGGCACTGCTTGCCTCATGGCGGCTGGTACTGCTATGTATGAGGCACTTGCTCCTAAAACTCCCATTAGGAATAGATTACCAGGTTCATGAATAATTAAACTTGAGATAGTCATCAGAGTGATGCCTTGAATGATGGGTGTTAAGATGGAAAAGGCGAGAACAAATGGACCGTTTCTCCACAGTCCTTTTAGTTGTCGGCCGGCAGAAAGGCCCATATCCAAAAGGAAAACAGTTAAAAATCCCTTAAATATATCTGTTGTAAAAGGTCGAATACCATCGGCTTGTTTATCACTGGTCATCATGCCAATTATTAGACTGCCAATTAATAGGAATACGCTTCCATTGGTGAACGCATGCTTTAATATGCTGGAAAAAGTAGCGCGAGATTGGTTTATAGAGTTGCGATTAACCATGTAAACCCCAACGATAATCGCCGGTACCTCCATAAGTGCCATGGCCGCAATCATAAAACTTCCATAAGGTACATTTTTTTCATCCAAAAAGGCAATTGCAGTAATAAAAGTCACCGCCGAAACCGATCCATATGAAGCAGCAATTGCGGCAGCATTGTCAACGCCCATTCGTTTTTTGAGAATTCTAAAACTGATGAGTGGGAAACAGAAAGCCGACGCTATACCAATCATTGAATATGCAAGCACTTTTAATCCGGCATGAGCATGAATGAGTTCCTGTCCACCCTTGAATCCAATGGACATTAGCAGATATACAGAAATGAATTTTGCTGATGTTTCAGGAATTTGCAAGTCACTTTTGACTTGAGATGCAATGATGCCTAATAAAAAGAAGAGTAAAGCTGGATTGCTGAAATTATCTAGAATTGCGTTCATTTTCGGCCGCAAATTTCAGATAACAGAATCTTAAATAGTAGTTTATATTCTTTATGTAGATCATAAATTTTTTTTATAATCTAACTATTTGAAACGAGGGGTAAGGGATTACGAAAACTTAATATTTAGTTGAAGTGCCCAGTACTGGATTCGAACCAGCACGTCTTGCGACACCACCCCCTCAAGATGGCGTGTCTACCAATTTCACCAACTGGGCATTAGGGTTGCAAAGATAGTTACTTTTTATAAAAAAACCGAGGGAATGTCCATCGAAAGATGGGGAATAAGATCATTGGAATTAATCCAAAATAAAGCAGGTATTGGGCTGCAGGGTCTAGTGGGAAAAAGAGTACGGGAAAGCATCCCCCGAAAAGAAGTCCGCCCAAATGTCCTTCGTGAGAAATGCGCTCGCGATCACCGGTTTGAGAGAGGATGATAGAAGCCCAAACAAAGATGATTCCAAAAATGTAGGCGGGTAGGTACACCGGAATGAGGAATAGGCCAATGCCGCTATGGGGCTCAACGAACATAGAAAACATGACCAATCCACTGACGCCTCCTGAGGCACCTACGGCGAGATAATTTTTGTCTTTGAACCTCAGAGCGAGGGTATAAAGTGAGCCACCAATAACCGAAAACAAGAATATGAGGTAGGTTAGTGTAGGACTTGTAAAATATTCAACGGTGGGAGCAAAATAGTAAATACCCATGGCGTTCATAAGAAGGTGAACCCAGCCCGAATGAACTAAAAAAGGGGTGAGTATGCGGTGATATTCACCTTTTCTGACTGCATCAATGTGAAAACTGAATTTATCTATGAATTCATGTTGGGCCAAATGGGCGAGTGTAATAATAGCAATAAGAACTATGCTGGTCATGGATTAAAAAGTAGTAATTAATTTTCCTGTGCCGGAAGTACTGATCTTGAGTTCCCTGAAATTTAACGTGTCGGGTAGAAGGAGGTTTCCGGAGTTAAAAAGGTAGGCGTTTAATACTTTCTGGGGATGAACTTGGCAGTCTTTGACGGTGTAATGCCAAAAATAGAGGTCGTCATTGATGAGCTCTCGGGCTTGCAGTGAGGTAGCTCTTTCGCAATACCAAGACATAATGGTTGCTCTTCCTGCGAGGGTCATGGAACCAAAGTTTTGACAAGAGCCGGAAAGTGTGTTGTAATTGAGGTTGAGTTGACAGTCACGAACGGAACTGTGGTGAAGTTCTAATCTTTCGCCTTCCAAGGTATCTTGAGTGAACACTTCGGCAGATCCTTCAATAATGAAAGCGTACAAATTATTGACGTTCACTTTTACTTTTGGCCTTCCAGATGGGTCATTGCGCCATTTAGCTTTGTAATTATCGGTTATTGTGAGCCAATTGTCTTCAATTTCGGTAGTGATGTTTGATAAACGGTGGGTGTAATAGGTTATTTCCACAAAGGGAGGTAAAGCGGTATCGTTGATAACTTCAAGAATAAAGTTTTGCGAAATTTTCAATTTGCTGAATTCTGAGAGGATGCGTTTTTCAGTGGAGATTTCTTGCTCTTGTTTGCATGACGGGCATAGAAGGATTAGGCTGAGTAAACATCCCCAGAAAAAAGGTCTTAAATAAAGAAAATGACGCGGTTGAGCCACCATACAAAGGTCGAAAAAGAACTTTATATTGTAGTACCTTTGTAAAAAATGAATAAAAATAAGATCATCAATGACCCTTTGCACGGATTTTTGACCATTCCGTCGGAACTGTTGTATGATGTTATTCAACATCCATATTTCCAGCGATTGCGACGAATCAGGCAGTTGGGAATGAGCGATTGGGTGTATCCTGGTGCCACACATACACGTTTTCATCATGCATTGGGAGCGCTGAATTTGACCTTGCAAGCGCTAGACACTCTCAAAAATAAGGGTGTTGAAATTACTGATGAGGAATACGAATCAACTGCAATTGCAATTTTGTTGCATGATGTAGGACATGGTCCATACAGTCATACCCTCGAACATACTTTGATTCAGGAGGTTCATCATGAAGACATTTCGTTGAGAATCATGAATAAGTTGAATGATCAATTTGGTGGTGCTTTAAGTATGGCCATACAAATTTTTAAAAATCAATATTCAGCGAAACCTTTTTTGGCTCAATTGATTTCTGGTCAGTTGGATATGGATAGACTTGACTATCTTTTAAGAGATAGTTTTTATACCGGTGTTAGCGAAGGGATTGTAGGCGGAGATCGGATTATTCATATGTTAAATGTGAAAGACGGCCAACTTGTAGTTGAAGAGAAGGGAATTTATTCAGTAGAAAAGTTTTTAATTGCTAGACGGTTGATGTATTGGCAGGTTTATCTTCATAAAACTGTTATTGCTGCAGACGCCTTATTGGTTTCAATACTGCAACGGGCGCGTATTTTGGCTCATGAAGGATTTGGACTTGGAAGTTATCACCCGTTGTTGCATTTCTTGATGAATGAAGTAAACGCTGATAATTTTGATGACGAAGCGTTGGATTTATTTTTGGTGCTTGACGACATTGACATACTTTCAAGTGTGAAACAGTGGCAGTTTCATGGTGACCCTATATTGAGCAGGTTGTCGCAGAATTTACTGAACCGAAAGCTTCCCAAAGTGATGATATCAAATAAGGATATCAGTGAAATAAAAGTAGCCGAGGCCGCTCAAAAGGCCAGTGACATTTTTGAGGTTTCTGAGATGGACGCGCTTAGATATTTTGTAAAAACAGGAGAATTGGAAAACCATGCTTATAAAAGTGAAGGTGGAGGGATTCGAATTTTAACCAAGTCGGGACAAGTTCAAGATGTCGCTGAAAGTTCAGATAACTACAATTTATCTGCCCTAAAAGAAACAGTGAAGAAGTATTATCTAACCCATTGGAATGGATGAAGGTTAGAGCAAAGAAACATTTAGGTCAGCACTTCTTGAGAGAAGTAAGTATAGCTGAAGACATTGCAAATTTAGTAATTGAAGGGGTAGATGAAATCATAGAAATTGGCCCTGGAATGGGTGTCATGACTCGTTTTTTATATGAAAAATGGGGCGATAAATTAACCGTAGTTGAAATAGATTCAGAGTCAGTTGCCTATTTAAAACAGGTGGAATGGGCAGAAGGATTGCGCATAGTTGAGGGTGATTTTTTATCGTTGGATGTAAAGAGTATTTGGGGAGATAAAAAAGTTTGTATCATAGGTAATTACCCATATAACATTTCTACTCAAATAGTTTTTGTGGTAGTAGAATCGGGATTAAATGTAATTCAATTTTGCGGAATGTTTCAGAAGGAGGTAGCCGAGCGTTTGGTTGCTCCGCACGGGAACAAAGATTATGGTATAACTAGTGTTTTATTACAGGCAAATTTTTCAGGAAGGTATTGTTTTACTGTAGGAGAATTGGCGTTTGATCCGCCTCCAAAAGTTAAAAGTGGGGTGATTGATTGTAGGTTTAAAGGTGAATCGAAGGAATACGAGTATAAATTTTTGAAGATGGTGGTTAAGGCCGCATTCAGCCAACGGAGAAAAACTTTGTGGAACGCTTTGAAGACATTAATGGCATCAAAACCGGAGATAGAGTTAACTGAAGAACAAAAAAAGAAGCGAGCTGAGGAGTTAAGTGTTGAAGAATTTGAAGAATTAGCAAAAAAAATATCAAATACAACTCATTGAATTTCTGATGATAGGGAAGTATTTTAGAAAGATTCTATGGGTAAATGTGTAATAATTCAAAAAAATCTTGGGCAAATAGGGTCAATTAAAAGTGGTAAATGCTAAATTTGTGCCTTAAAACCCCATTTAGTACAAAACTAGAGATGAAAATGGATACGTTGAGAAAATCGTTGGCTTCGTTGGCCTTGTTTTTCACCCCGATTCTCGCTATGGCTGCAGATGAAGTGATAGCACCACCAAAAGAATTTAGTCTTGCCAATTACGATTGGACTGGCATTTTGAGCTTTGTATTGGCTCTTTTAATCATTTTGGTTGTAGCTCGCGCTTTTGATATTGGAGCCTTAACAGAAAAAATTACGGGTAAGTCAGTTGTAAAGTGGAATAATGTAAACGCATGGGTTGCCATTATTGTATTAATAGCTGGTCTTATTGGAGTTTGGTATGAGTTGAAATACCACAGCATTTATTTGATGCTGGGGAATTCTGCATCTGCGCATGGAAGCACCTATGATTCAATGTTCTATTGGACATTTGGATTTACGTTCTTCGTATTCATTGTTACGGAAGTGTTGTTATTCTACTTCATGTTCCGTTACAGATACAGTGCAGATCGCAAAGCACATTACTATTTCCACAACAATAAATTAGAGGTAATTTGGACAGTAGTTCCTACCATCGTTTTAACCTTTTTGGTTTTGCGTGGATTTACAACTTGGTCAAAAATTACTTCTGAAATTCCGAAAGAAAGTCAAGACATTGAGGTATTTGCTTACCAATTTGGTTGGAAGGCTAGATATGCTGGTAATGATAATGCCTTAGGAAACAGTAACTTTACCTTAATTAGTGGAACAAATCCACTTGGTGTGGCTGAAGACAATGCTGTAGATGAATTGGTTAAGGAACTTGAGACAGATATTGAAAAGATACAAGGTTTACAAATGAGTATTGAGGATTCAGTAGGAGTTTGGAAAAAACAGTATGATTATATGGTTTCAACTGGTTTAAGCAGAACTTATCCTGATGTTTTCAAAACAGTAAAGACCAAGTATACTGACGGTATTTCAGGTGCTTATGAGCGTACTCTAGAAAAGGATATGAAGCGTAAGAAAACCAATTTGAATCGTATTGCTGAGTACAAGAAGGATAGAACATTCTTTGATGGTTCAGCGAATGATGATAAGATTACCACTGAAATTGTGTTGGTTAAGAATAAGCCATATGTTTTCAAATTCCGTGCTCGTGATGTGATTCACTCTGCATACATGCCAGATTTTAGAGTACAAATGAACTGTGTTCCAGGTATGCCTACTCAGTTTGCATTTACTCCAACGATGACCACCGAAGAGACTAGAAATGCGAGAAACAATGCTGAATATGATTACTACTTGTATTGCAATAAAATTTGTGGTGGTGCACACTACAATATGAAAATTAAAGTAACAGTAGTAGATAGCGACGCTGAGTTTAATACTTGGATAGCTTCACAAACCCCATTCGTTGCACCAATGTCAGCCCCTGCACCTGCAGGAAACGCGCCTGCAGATAGTGCAAGTATGGTAGGAGTTACTCCAACAGTAGCAATGAAATAAGTTTAATAAAGAAAGTCAAAACAAACAATTAAAGATATGAGCACAGCAGCAATGCACGCAGAGCACCATCATCACGAGGAGCATCATCATCACGAGAGCTTCATCAGTAAGTATGTGTTCTCTATGGACCACAAGATGATTTCTAAGCAATTCTTGATCACAGGTATGATCATGGGTATGGTTGGAATGATCATGTCATTGTTATTCCGTTTACAATTGGCTTGGCCTGACGAGCAGTTTTCGATTTTGGAAACTTTGTTGGGTAAATGGGCCGTTGACGGTAAATTAGATCCAAACTTCTACATGGGTTTGGTAACAATCCACGGTACTATCATGGTATTTTATGTACTAACTGCTGGTTTAAGTGGAACCTTTTCAAATTTACTTATTCCATTGCAGGTAGGTGCAAGAGATATGGCATCACCATTTATGAACATGTTGTCATATTGGTTCTTCTTTATCAGTTCAATAGTATTGCTAATCAGTGTAGGTGTTGAAACCGGTCCGGCATCAGCTGGTTGGACAGTTTACCCTCCTTTAAGTGCACTGGAAAAAGCAATGCCAGGTTCAGGATTGGGTATGACCCTTTGGTTGGTTGCTATTGCTTTGTTCATTGTGTCATCATTGTTGGGTGGTATTAACTACATATCTACGGTGTTGAATATGAGAACAAAGGGAATGAGCATGAATCGCATGCCATTGACCATTTGGGCGTTTTTCTTCACTGCCATTTTGGGATTGTTGTCTTTCCCAGTTTTGTTGGGTGCTGCATTATTCTTGATATTTGACCGTTCGTTCGGTACGTCTTTCTATTTGAGCGACATCTATTTAGAGGGAGTTGGTGCTTTGGAAAATATTGGTGGTAGCCCTGTATTGTACCAGCACTTGTTTTGGTTCTTAGGTCACCCTGAAGTTTATATCATCTTGATGCCTGCTTTAGGTATCACTTCTGAAGTAATTTCTTGTAATGCTCGTAAGCCAATCTTTGGTTACACGGCAATGATTATTTCATTGATGGGAATTTCTTTCTTGTCATTTATTGTATGGGGTCACCATATGTTCATCACTGGTATGAATCCTTTCTTAGGATCCGTATTTATGATATTGACATTGATTATTGCGGTTCCCTCAGCTGTAAAAGCGTTTAACTACCTTACGACTTTGTGGAGAGGTAATTTGAGATTTACACCAGCAATGTTATTCTCAATAGGATTGGTATCATTCTTCATTTCTGGAGGTTTGACAGGTATCTATTTGGGTAATGCAGCCTTAGATATTCAATTACACGATAGTTATTTTGTAGTTGCTCACTTCCATTTGGTAATGGGTTCTGCGGCTATTTTCGGAATGTTCGCTGGTATTTATCATTGGTTCCCTAAAATGTACGGTCGTATGATGAACCAAACATTAGGTTACTTGCACTTCTGGATTACGTTTATTACTGCCTATTTGGTATTCTTCCCTATGCACTTTATGGGCTTAGCAGGTGTACCACGTCGTTACTATCAATTCACTTTGGTGAAAGAGTTCGATGTATGGATGGATGTAAATAAATTGATTACAGTGTCTGCAATTGCTGCAGGAGTAGCACAGTTATTTTTCCTTTGGAACTTCTTCTACAGTATTTTCCGTGGTAAGAAGGCAGGTACTAATCCTTGGCAGGCAACTACCTTGGAATGGTCTACACCAGAGGAGCGTATTCACGGTAACTGGCCTGGTGAGATTCCAACTGTTTATCGTGGACCTCACGAATATTCTCGTCCTGATCGTGAAGAAGATTTCTTCCCTCAGTACATACCTGATGAGAGCGATTTGGCTCAAACAGAAACTCAAAAAACCAAAACTGCCCCAAATGAGAGTGAAGTAGAAGAAACTGAATCAGCTTCTGTATTCTTTGCAGCTATCAAGAGGGTGTTTGGTTTGAGTTAATATGACCCCTCAAAAACGAATTAAATTAGAATTAATATACAGACGAGTAGGATTCCTTACCTACTCGTCTGTTTTTTTATTGTTCTTTTTGGGAAGTCTAGTTCGTGCTACAGGCAGTGGAATGGGTTGCCCTGATTGGCCTAGATGTTTTGGCATGTTGGCTCCACCACTTTCTGAAGAATCTTTGCCAGAAAATTATCAGCAGGTTTTTTTGGAAAAAAGAATTAAGAAACTGGATCGGTTTGTAGGTGCCCTTGAGAAGATTGGCTTACAGGAGAAAGCAGCTCTTATTCGACAAGACAAATCCTTATTGGTTCCCGAAGAATTTGACGCATTAAAGGCATGGATTGAATACATCAATAGGTTATTTGGTGTGCTTAGTGGCCTTTTTGCGTTGATATTTATTTTCGTGGGATTCCGACTTAAAATAGCTCGTAGATGGCTTATTTTAGGGCTTATTTTTTTATTGTTAAACGGTTGGTTGGGAAGTTATGTAGTGGCAACAAATTTACTTCCTGGATTGGTGTCACTTCATTTTATGCTTTCGTTTATTTGTCTGTTTGCATTTATGAGGGCAGTTCACCTAAGTAAACCTTTACTGAAATGGCATTCTCAGAATAATTTGGTCCAGTGGCGTTTTTTGACCGGATTGTTATTTGTGATTGTCATCCTTGGTACGTGGGGAAGGGAGCAAGTTGAATTGTTGAGGGCGCAGAATAATCTGATAGAAAATGGCGGAGAAATATTGAACATATATGCTATGGATGCGTTGTTTAGTTTGCATCGTTACTCACCTTTGATTGTTGGTTTGTTTGGTTTCTTAATGTATCGGCAAACACAATTAAATGCAGTAAAATCACATGCATTTTGGTTGTTCGCTATGTCTCTGGTTCAAATTTCTTTGGGTGTAATTCACATCATGTATGTTGTACCAGTTTGGACACAAATATTACACGTTATTTTGGGCAGTGGTTTACTGACATATATTTTTGCAGTAACATTATCATTCAAGTATCTCGATGAGGGATAAATCGAAATGAGTTCATTTAAAACAACTTTAAAAAATTACGGCGAACTTATTAAATTTCGTCTTTCAAGCACAGTAGTTGCTACTTCTACATTTGGTTATATTATTGGTCTTCAATATTCTTTTGGGAGCAATTGGAAAAATTATTTTGACTGGTTGTTATTCCTTGGAGTTCTTTTTGGAGGGATGTTGATCGTTTTTGCTGCCAATGGTTTAAATCAGATAATTGAAAAGGACAATGATTCAAAAATGAGTCGAACAGCAAATCGACCCATTGTTGAAGGAAGAATACCTGTGGGTGAAGCACGTATATTTTGTTGGGTTACAGGATTTTTGGGGCTATTCATTTTAATTGGATCTGGCGCATCATTTTTATCTGTCTTGTTGGGTGCTTCAAGTTTGGTTATTTATGTGTTTTTATACACTCCTATGAAGCAAGTAAGTCCTATTGCAGTGATGATTGGAGCAATTCCTGGAGCACTTCCTCCATGGATTGGTTATACGGCGGTAGTTCCAAGAGTTGATGAACTAGGTTTTGTATTATTCTTAATTCAATTTTTTTGGCAATTTCCGCACTTTTGGGCCATTGCTTGGTTGTTGCATGATGACTATCAAAAAGCCGGGTATTGGTTGTTGCCGACTAAAGAGGGAAGAACAAAGCGCAGTGCTACACAGATATTAATTTATACCGTAATTTTAAACTTAGTTAGTTTGATGCCCTTAGTTTACGGTGTTTCGAGTATAAAAGCGGTCATTGTAATCGTTCCCTTGAGTATTTTCTTTTTTTATAAAGCTTTTCGTTTGTTTCAAACTTTGGATGTAAAAGAGGCACGAAGTCTACTTTTTGCATCGTTTATCTATACTCCTGTTGTATTTTTGTCGTACATTTTATTTTAATTGGATATGAGTAATATTTCAAAAGTCAATCGTATAAAAGACCAGCAACCTGCGGTTCCTCCTGCACGGTTAAATTTGTGGTTATTTATGCTTGCAAGTAGCATGTTGTTTGCTGCTGTGGTAAGTGCCTTTATTGTTCATAGACCAGATGCAGAGGGCCGTGGAGCATGGACAGCATTCGATTTGCCCATTTTTTTCTTGTATTCTACCATCATTGTAGTAGCCAGTTCAGTAACAGCCTATTTAGCTCACAGAAATGCAAAAAATGATGAACTAAGCGCCAATAGAAACTTATTATTGGTGACTACTATTTTAGGTGTTTTATTCTGTCTATCTCAATATTTGGGTTGGCAACAAATGGTTCGGTTAGATTTAACCTTTGTAAATGCAAGACCAGAAGATATTTCTGCATCTTATGTTTGGGTTATTACCTCATTGCATTTTGTACATATTTTGGGTGGAATTGGTTTACTGATTGCCACTTGGATATCAGCAGTTAAAATGAATGTTCACAAAAAAAGCATGGGATTAATGACAATTACACACACGTATTGGCATTTTGTTGGAGTTTTGTGGATTTTCTTGTATTTATTCCTTTATTTCGCACAGTAGAATTTACTCCAATGGCAAACCATTCAGAAGCTTCATTCGAGAAAATGCCCATGTGGGCAGGAGGGCGTTCGCCTTTTAACGTGAGTTACGGTAAATTGATGATGTGGATTTTCCTATTATCAGATGCTTTCACTTTCTCAAGTTTATTAGTTCAATACGGAGCTCAACGCTTTAGTAACATTGAATCTCAGGTAACCACCAAGTGGCCTGACCCAGCATCAATTTTTAACCATTTCCCATTCATCCATGGTATTCATTTACCATTGTTGTTTGTGAGTGTTATGACCTTTATCCTGATTTTAAGTTCTGTAACAATGGTATTAGCCGTTGAAGCTGGACATAGAAATAGCAAGAAGGAAGTTCAGAAATACATGCTTTACACCATCGTTGGAGGGGCAGCATTCCTAGGTTGTCAAGCTTGGGAGTGGTCAACTTTTATTCACGAAGGTGCCCGCTTGTGGGGTAACACTTTCGGTATTACCGAACAAGGTTACAAACACTTGAGTGAAGTAGCATTTGGAGACCATTTCCATTGGGAAGAAGGTGATAGAACTAATGGTCCTGTGCCTTTTGCCGCTTTGTTCTTTATTGTTACTGGATTCCACGGGTTTCACGTATTCTCTGGAGTTGTAATCAATGTGGTTGTTTACATTATGACTGTGCGCGGAGTATTTGAGCGTCGTGGACATTATGAAATGATTGAAAAAGCTGGTTTATACTGGCACTTTGTAGATTTGGTATGGGTGTTTGTATTTACATTCTTCTACCTTATTTGATGAATTAATTTAAGAGAATTATAACTATGGAATTCTATACTAAACCTGGCGAGTACGATCCAATCAACTACGTGCCCCATACTGAAAGTCACGGAACCAAAGAGTTATGGAAAACATTTTGGATTCTATTGGGAATTACCTTATTAGACTTTATCATTTATTTTGCTTTGGGTCCTTCTGGATATAGAAATTTTATTTTCATATTTTTCGGAATTGTGAAGGCCTATTACATTGTTGGTGCATTCATGCACTTGAAACATGAGAAGATTAATTTGGCCCTTATCATTTTGGTGCCAACTATTTTCATCCTTGGTTTGATTATGGGCTTACTTTATGAAGGTAATGCCTTAAGTATGATCAAGTAATAGATATGAAAATATCAAGTAATTATAAAGTGGCCGCTTTCGCGGCCCTTATTATTTTACCCGCGCTCGGAATTTTCTTTTTGGGTAATTTAAAATGGGTTCACAAGCCGCTTCCTATTATAGGAGAAAGAGAAGTTGCTTCAAATGGTGATACCATTTATCATAAGGTGGGCGATGTGGTTTTGTTTAATCAGCATGGACAAAAAATTGGCTTGTCTGATTTTGATTCAAGTATTTTATTGGTGAACATCTTCTTTACTTCTTGCCCGCAAGTTTGTCCGGAGATGAATAAACAATTGCAATCTGTGGCCGAAAAGTTTCAAAATGAACCTCAAGTAAAATTTTTGACAGTAAGTATTGATCCTGAATCAGATTCTATCCCTGAGATAGCAAAATATGCTGAAGCTTTTAAAGCGGATTTTTACAAACGGACTTTTGCTACTGGTTCAAAGTCTGAAATTTATGATTGGGCAATAAATGATGTTTTATTAGCAACTGAACAACGTGGAGCTGATTTTATACATGACGATAGAGTCGTGATTATAGATAAAGATCATCGCATACGTGGAATTTTACCAACAAGAGCTGAAACAAATTCTGAACGAATTGAGTTAATACGTAGAATCATTGATGATATTGAAAATTTAAAATATGAATACAGAGAAAAAAGCATGGATAAGTGATAAGTCATTCTTTTGGTTAGTTGTGGGTATTTCCATGGCTATTCCAGCGGTTGTGACACTGTTAAGATTTCTACCTGATGAGTGGAGGCCAACAGCAGAATTTGCACGTGGGTTGCCAAAATTGAATGCAATCATTAATAGTTTGGTATCTATTACATTGATATTAGGATTTTGGGCTATACGCAGTAAAAAAGATAAAGCATTACATCAGAAGTTCATGTTGACCTCTTTTATATTGTCAACGGTTTTCTTAGTTAGCTATGTAATTTATCATTTTAGTGTTCCTCATGTACCATACTGTCAGACTGGAACCATAAAAATCATCTATTTATTGATCTTATTTACTCATATTATTCTTGCAGCTGTTGTTTTACCATTGGTTTTATATACAATTTATTTCAGTACTTCTGGTCAAATTGTGAAACACAAGAAGTGGGCAAAAATTACCTTCCCAATGTGGTTGTATGTTTCAGTAACAGGTGTAATAGTTTATTTAATGTTGGCGCCTTGCTTGGGCCAGATCTGATTAGTGATATAAGTTACCAAAAAGAAAAATTCGATTACCTAATTTTGTAATAAGTCATGAAAAAGTTTCTATTAATTGCCGTGTTAACTTTTGGGATTGCTTTAGATGGATATTCTCAATGTCCAATGTGCAAAGCTGCTTTGACTAGCGGACGTAAAACTAAGGCCTCTCAATACGAGCGTCAGGTAGGTAATGGAATCAATAAAGGAATTCTTTTTCTAATGTCTGTTCCCTATGTTCTTGTTGCGGGTGCTGGTTTTGCCTTGTATAAGGCAAATGCAAAAAAGAAACGCAACAAGTTAGCATGATGAAAGTTTGGCCATTTATTAATTCCCGTTGTCCGCGTTGTGGAAAAGGACCTGTTTTTAAGAATAAGATCTTATCTTTTAAAAAATTCTCTGATACACTTGAGGAATGCCCTAAATGTCATTTAGACTATGAACCTGAAACAGGGTTCTTTTTTGGTGCCATGTATTGGACTTATGCAATGCTCGTTGGTATGACGGTTGTTTTGAGTATTGTAATGTATATGTTGGGTTATTTCGATTATGCGATGTACGTAATTCCGGCAGTTATATTGTTTACATTGCCATGGGTATTTAGATATGGTCGATTGTTGATGTTATACATTGTATATCCATTGATGTACAAGGAACAATACGAACACGGCGTCAAAGATCATTCACACGATAATCATTAAAAAAGGGGCTATAAGCCCCTTTTTAATTTGAAATAAACAGAATATATTATTCTGGAGCAGCAACTTCAATTACCTCTTCTCCATTTTTAATTTTATTCAGAATTTTTGCTTCGATAGAGGCAACAATTTCTGGATTGTCTTCAAGAAGTGATTTAACCGTATCTCTACCTTGTCCTAATTTAGTTCCATCATAACTGAACCAGCTTCCACTTTTTTGAACAATATTAGCTTCTACGGCAATATCGAGAATTTCACCGATGCGGTTGATTCCTCTTCCGTACATGATATCAAATTCAACGACTTTGAAAGGCGGTGCTACTTTATTTTTAGCAACTTTCACTTTGGTGCGATTACCTAAAATTTCATCACCGTCTTTAATTTGTGCATTTCTGCGAATATCTAGTCTAATCGAAGCATAGAATTTAAGGGCGTTACCACCAGTTGTTGTTTCAGGGTTTCCGAACATAACACCAATTTTTTCACGTAATTGGTTAATGAAAATGGCAACACATCCAGTTTTATTGATGCTACCTGTAAGTTTACGCAATGCTTGACTCATTAATCGTGCATGTAAACCCACTTTACTATCACCCATGTCCCCTTCAATTTCTGCCCTTGGAACTAAAGCCGCAACAGAGTCAATTACAATTACATCAATTGCACCAGAACGAATGAGATTATCGGCGATTTCAAGAGCTTGTTCTCCATCATCTGGTTGAGAAATAAGCAAACTGCTGGTATCAATTCCAAGTTTTTCAGCATAGAATTTATCAAAAGCATGTTCTGCGTCGATAAATGCACATATTCCCCCCTTTTTTTGTGCTTCAGCTATTGTATGAAGGGCTATGGTTGTTTTACCTGAACTTTCTGGTCCATAAATTTCTACAATACGACCTCTAGGAAATCCTCCAACTCCCAGTGCGATATCCAGGCCAAATGAACCCGTAGATATGACATCAACTGCTACTTTTTGATTGTCGTCCATGCGCATTACTACGCCCTTGCCGTAGCTCTTTTCCAATCGTTCGATGGTTTGTTGTAGAGCTTTCAGTTTTTCCTTTTGTTCACTCATATTATTATTATCAAAAATATTAAACGTTTGTTTTTATTGTTCGGATTTGTTGATTGATTTTTTGAAAATATCTTTGACAAAGGTATGATAAAAAACTTATCAAAAAAATATTTTTAAAATGAATATGAATCTAAATACTGATGTGAGAATGCGGCATAAGTTGCATGGGAGAAGGGTTTTAAGTGATATTGAGCTCTTACAAGTAGTTTTGAATTATCGCGGTAATCGCAAATTCGAATTGAGTGATTTGCAAAAATTAATGAACCGCTTTGATGGAAGATTGGACGAGTTCTCAAGGTATGAACCACAAGAATTGATAGTAGAATCGGATCTGGGTGAATCCCAAGCACTTTTATTGGATGCGGTCTGGGAACTGGCCAATAGGAAGTGGGCTTTTAAATCGAGTAAAATCCCCATCAGAAACAGTCAAGATGCTAAAAAGATATTTTCACATTTACTGGTCGATTTAAATCACGAAGAATTTTATGTAGCATATTTGAACCGGGCAAATAAAATAATAGAAACCCCTTGTATAAGTCGGGGTGGGGTAAGTTCGACCGTAGTTGATGTCAGGATGCTTGTCAAGAAAGCCATCTTATTGCAGGCTTCGAATGTTATTGTTGCACATAACCATCCGTCAGGAAATTTACAACCAAGTGAAGAAGATCGTAAATTGACAGAGCAAATTATTAAAGGTTTGGCCTATTTTGATATTCACCTGATTGATCATCTAATTTATGCTGGAAATCAAGTACTTAGTTTTTCTGATCAGGGATGGATATAGACCCATAATCTTGCACAAAAATTCGCGGTGATTCGTTAAATTTGTGGCAAATTATGAGCCAGTTTAATGCCCAGTATCACCATCCCTTCGAGAGCCGACATAATGGCCCTAGCGAAGCTGATGTAAAAGAGATGTTGAAAGTCATCGGAGCCAGCACACTTGACGAGTTAATTGACAAGACGGTCCCGAAGCATATTCGCATGAAGGATATGTTAAATGTGGGTGAACCAATGACTGAAGCTCAGTTTTTAAGTAATCTTAGTGGTATTGCTTCTAAGAATAAGGTGCATAAAAACTACATTGGTATGGGTTATTATGGAACTTTTACTCCTGGTGTAATTCTTAGAAACATCATGGAAAATCCAGGGTGGTATACCCAATATACCCCATATCAAGCAGAAATTGCTCAAGGAAGATTAGAGGCCTTGTTGAATTTTCAAACCATGGTTTTGGATTTAACCGGTTTGGAAATTGCAAACGCCAGTTTATTGGATGAGGGTACGGCTGCCGCTGAGGCGATGGCAATGTTTAAAGGGTTATTGGATCGTAAAAGTACAGCGAATAAGTTCTTTGTAGATGCAGATACATTCCCTCAGACAATTGATGTATTATACACTCGAGCTGAGCCTATTGGGGTGGAAATTGTTTTAGGTGATTATCGTTCTTACGAACCAACCTCGGAATATTTTGGAGCCTTAGTGCAATATCCTAATGATAAAGGTAGCATTGAAGATTACCGAGATTTTGTAAAAAAATGTCATTCGGCGGATGTTAGAACCTGTTTTGTGTCTGATCTTTTGGCATTAACGTTGTTAACACCTCCAGGTGAGATGGGTGCTGATTGTGTGGTAGGAAACACTCAACGTTTTGGTGTTCCTATGGGTTTTGGTGGTCCTCACGCTGCGTTCTTCGCAACCAAAGATGAGTTCAAACGTCAAATGCCAGGTCGTATTATTGGAGTTTCTGTAGATAGAAATGAAAATCGCGCCTTGAGAATGGCTCTCCAAACTCGAGAGCAGCACATTAAACGTCAGAATGCAACATCAAATATTTGTACAGCACAGGTGTTATTGAGTATTATGGCTAGTATGTATGCTGTTTACCATGGACCTGATGGATTGAAGAAGATTGCAGGTAGAGTGCATGGACAAGCTCGTAGTTTGGCAAATTCTTTGGCCGAATTGGGAGTGAGAAATCTTAATGAGAATTATTTTGATACTCTTTATTTGGACGCTGGCATATCGGCAGACACTTTGAGATCTGTAGCAGAAAAGCATGAGGTAAACCTTCGTTATTTTGCTGATGGACGTGTGGGAATATCCTTAGATGAAACCACTACAGAAGCTGATTTAAATACTTTAGTAAATATTTTCGCTGAAGCTAAAGGCGTTAAAGGAGCTTTGAATATGTTGGGAAATTATGATTTAAATTGGCCATCTTGGGCAGTTCGTGAATCTAATTTCATGACACACCCAGTGTTCAATAGTTATCATATTGAGCATGAAATGCTCAGATATATCAAGCGTTTAGAATCTAAAGACCTTAGTTTGGTTCACAGTATGATTCCATTGGGTTCTTGTACTATGAAGTTAAACGCAACTACTGAAATGATTCCTGTAACTTGGCCAGAATTTAATGGATTACACCCGTTTGCCCCAGTAGATCAAGCTGCGGGTTATATGGAAATTTTAGAGGAATTAGATCGCGATTTAAGTCAAATTACTGGATTTGCAAAAATGAGTATGCAGCCAAACTCTGGTGCTCAAGGTGAATATGCTGGTTTGATGGTGATTCGCGAATATTTCAAAGATCGTGGTGAGAGCCACAGAAATATTGCGTTGATTCCATCAAGTGCGCATGGAACTAACCCTGCAAGCGCTGTAATGGCTGGTATGCAGGTTGTGGTAACCAAGTGTGATGATCACGGAAACATTGACGTTGAAGATTTGCGTGCTAAAGCTGAGTTACATAAAGATAACTTGGCGGTCTTAATGGTAACGTATCCGTCTACTCACGGGGTATATGAAAGTGCGATCAAGGAAATCACCCAGTTGATTCATGATTTTGGTGGACAAGTGTACATGGATGGTGCTAACATGAATGCACAAGTAGGTTTGACCTCACCTGGTTTGATTGGTGCCGATGTTTGCCACTTGAACTTGCATAAGACTTTCTGTATTCCTCACGGTGGTGGTGGACCAGGAATGGGTCCAATTGGTGTTGCAGCACATTTGGCTCCTTATTTGCCAGGTCATAAGGTGGTGAATATGGGTCCTGAAAAAGCTATGACTGCGGTAAGTGCTGCTCCATGGGGATCTGCAAGTATCTTGTTGATTTCATACGCTTACATTAAAATGATGGGTGGAGAAGGATTAACAAATGCAACCAAGATTGCTATTCTAAATGCGAACTATATCAAAGCTCGTTTGGAGAAAGAGTTCCCTATCCTTTATGTTGGAGAAAACGGAACCTGTGCCCACGAAATGATTTTAGACACTCGTAAGTTCAAGCAAACTGCCCATGTAGAAGCGGAAGATATTGCTAAACGTATGATGGATTATGGTTACCATGCTCCAACATTGAGTTTCCCAGTAGCTGGAACACTTATGGTAGAACCTACGGAAAGCGAAAGCAAATGGGAACTTGATAGATTCTGTGATGTTTTGCTATCTATTCGTGAAGAAATCCGCGAAATAGAAGAGGGTAAAGCCAATATTGAGTCAAATGTATTGAAGAATGCACCTCACACAGCTCAAGAAGTAACTTCAGATGCTTGGAGTTTTGACTATTCGCGTGAGAAGGCGGCTTATCCTATAGCCTACGTCCGTGAATTCAAATTTTGGCCAACAGTTGCTCGAGTGAATAACACTTTCGGTGACCGTAATTTGGTTTGCTCTTGTTTGCCTACTGAGGCATACGCGTAAATAGGCGAGAGACGAGGGGCTAGAGACGAGAGACGAGGGGCGAGAGGCTAGGAATGGCTGATTTTTCGCGGACCACTTACAACAGACCATGGACTACGGACCTCGGACTACGGACCTCGGACTACGGACTACGGACTAAAGACCACGGACTACGGACTAACGACTACCAATTTCGTATTCGCGGGAATTGGGGTTGTTTGGACAGGGTTTGATTGTAATTTTTGTGTATGAGTATTCCTCAATAACGCTTGGGGCCATTTCGGCCCATTCAATGAACCAATATGTGACCGGGGTATAGTTTGCCTGGGTCGTTTGGTATAGGTCTTCCTCAATTCCTGAATCGTAAATTTCTGCGGGTGATTTAATACGGTACCAGTCAGAGTGGTAAATTTGGCAATTCGGAGTTTCGTAGGTGTGAACCAAACCGTAGGTAGGACTCCCAATAGCTTCTGTGAAGCCTAAGTGCTTCGTTAAAGCTGAAATTAAGGTTGTCTTACCCGATCCAACGTCCCCAGAAAACCAAAAAATGCGGCTCCCCTGTGAGATGAGCCCGTCAATGTGTGCAATGACTTCGCTAAGGTCTTGGAGGGGA
>ENA-UPTJ01000732-UPTJ01000732.1-marine-metagenome-genome-assembly--contig:-NODE-732-length-19689-cov-7.025772_pt1 | contig 19689 bp, 48 predicted proteins | sample MGYA00238168_ERZ767080 | MGnify/ENA primary metagenome ERZ767080 (study PRJEB28935, sample SAMN06266237) | marine metagenome | isolation source: Columbia River Estuary | place: USA:Columbia River Estuary... | reverse complement strand
AACCTTTGAGTAAAGAAGAAATCCAACAACTTTCTTATGGAGAACTGAAATGACTGAACGACGCAATCTTGAGAAAGAACTCCAATATTTTGTCTATAATGACCCAGAATACGGGGAAGACATAGAAAACATTCACTATCCTGCTTTAATTCTTATTCTTCAAGATTTGGTAGAAAGAGTGGAACAACTGGAACAACGATTAGATAAACAAGAAGAGTATCAACAGGAGCAGAATGAAAATGATTAACTTACTCAACAAATTACTTGCCCGATTTGGGTTTCGGTTAGTTTCCAAAGAAGAACCTCATAAAGAAGAACGATGTTTCTTGGATGATATTACATCTCCAGAGTTTATTCAAAAACATCCAGAGTTTTTAGATAGGTATGTAGAAGGACAAAAGAACAAATCTCTTTATGTTGGAGACATCAACTACCTTGAAGATAAGAATGGAAAAACTTATTATCAAGACCTTCGTAGCAAAAACTATTACTGTGATTATGATGTTAAAAATCCATCTAAAGAAGTATTGGGTCTTATGATTGATGAAACTACATTTACACCAGAACAACTTCAGGAGAAACTGAATGAAAGTTGAAATCCTATATCATCCGGGAGACGGCAACTACACTTGGGAATTATATACTGGACCAGATGGAATTAATGAGTATAATGGTCTCGCATCCTCGTTGGGGGAATGTTTTGAAGAAATTATCAAACACGAAATCTGGAATGGTATGGATTATTGTGGTGAAAAATTATGAGTACAAGAAGTAGAGCGGAAATGATTGTGGATAAGTTTTATTCTACCTTCGCAAATAAGAGAGTAGATTTTGTGGTTCAAGACCTCAATAATAATGCTATTGCGAATGCTCTTCGTGAGGCAGTAGAAGGTCTCAACATAGAACCGAACCCTTATAGGGAATTTTCTATTGAAAAGCATCATTTCATTAAAGGACAATTATGGGTAAAAGATGCTATAATTCATCTTGCCGAGGAACTGGAGAAGATGAGTAATGACTGACGAACAAATCTGCGAAATGGTTAATAGGCATCGGGTTCTTATTCGTAATGAGATGAAAATATTAATTCATAGAATAAACCACGAACCTAATGCTGAAGTTCTCCAAGAAGCATTTAATAATAAAGAATGGATTGAATTTGCCAAATGGTTCAAAGAAATGAGAGATGAATGAAGAACTTTATATTCTTTATATTAAACTTCGTGGTGGATATTGGAGAGTTAAGGAGGCATTTTCTATTTGGGGATTTTTGATGACCCATAGTTTGGAAAGATTAAATGAGAGATGTCACGGGTTAAATTGTTTTGATGAGTTTTATGCTACAATTAATGGTGGTTGGAAATGACTGAAGAATACGGGAATATCCCAGATGCCTTTCATCTTTCTCAAAGTGAAATCCAAGAACTCCGCAAACAAAAACACGAAATTACTGAATATGCCAAAGAGAAGTTGAGGAAACTTATGAACCACGAAGAAATGATTGAAGAAGCAGCACGAAGAGAGAGAAGTAATCGTGTTCTTCAACGGTATAATGACTTTTATAATCTTGAATGTTCTGGACTTTCACACGGAACTCCTATCACACCAGAGTTTCAACAGGCAATGACCTTAGAGTGTGTGTTGGACACCCTGAGATGTGAGAACCTCAATCACGAGTTTGATATGGTTTCAACTGCTGATATTAATGATTTGATTGAGGCACTTTATCAACAAGGTAAAGACTATCTCCAAAGAGTAAAAGAATTCAAAGATAGTGCGGAGGGTGTAGCATAATGTTATCACCCGCACATAGAATTGTAGAAACCACTTTAGAATATACTCTTCGTCCAAAAGGAAATGATAGAGAGAAAGTAATTGCTGCTGCTCTGCAATTTGTAATTGAAGAGTTTGGGTATTATAATGTAATAGATGTAGAGGATATTAGAAACCTGATTGATGAACTGAAATCAACTGTGACGATTGAAGAACCGGCACAAGGGCACCCACAAGACCCTCCAGATGCCCTATAATACACTCATACATACAAACACATTATGTCTCTTGATTTCTACCTTGAAATGGAACTGGATACGGGTGGAAAAGAACCTCATAAGGTTGAGTTGTTTTCTTCTAATATCACTCACAACCTGAATACGATGGCAGAAGAAGCAGGCATCTATAAGTGTCTGTGGCATCCTGATGACCTTTATGAAAATCCAACTGCTGATAAACTTATTCCACATCTTGAGGCAGGACTTCTAAAACTCAAATCTCATCCAGAGCATTATAAGCAGTTTGATGCTTCTAATGGTTGGGGAACTTACGAACACTTTGTTCCTTTTGTGGAGAAAGTCTTGATTGCCTGTAAAAAACATCCAAAGGCAAGTGTAATAACTTGGACTTGAGGACACTTCTCAAACCGGCACAGACACCACTCCACAGGGGCACCAGATGCCTTATAATAGTCTCATAAGCAACCCAACCGATGAAACTCTTTAAATTTTTTCAACGCAACAAATATGTTTATCCTGACTATCAGTATCAACATTATCAGTTTCTTATCATCAAAAGCAAAACCTTGCTTCACCTGATGTATGAAGATGAAAAACCGTGTCCTTATACTGGTATTCGTATTCTCACTTCATTCTTAGCACCAGACCATTTGTTTGGTATGTCTGTTGAGTTCAAAGGATACTCTTGGAGTTTCTACTTGTTTTCTAACTACTGGGAGGATTGAGATGACCGTTGCCGAATGGATTGAGAAACTGAAAACGTTTCCGCAAGACCAAGAAGTGAGGATTACTGATGGACACAGGTATAATTTTTATGAGGGTGATTTTGCCTTCCAACTCTTTGAGGATATTGATGGTTCTACCTTTGTAGATATTGGTATTGGTGGATTTGATGAGGGTGATGATGACTGATACTGAAAAACTTACACTTCTTCTCAAGGTTCTCAAAGATTACGCAGAGATGAAGCACTGTTATGACGATAATGAGTATTATCACGCAGATTTTCCAGACTACCCTCCAGAAATGATTTTTGATGATGGTATTGATTATGGTGAAATTCATCTTGCCCGCACACTTTTAGAACAAATCGGTGAAAAGTTTGAGTATCCTTGTATGAGTGAAGAAGAATGACTACTGATAGAGCACAAAAAATCTGGGAGGCATTTTGTGGAGAACTTACGCAAGAACCCACAGATGATATGCGAGAGGCACTTGCGACTTCTTTGCGTGAGGTAATCAATCAACTCCAACAATGTTCTACTACACATCCTGCCTTCATTTCCTGTCCTGACCTTCTTGAACTTGCTGATGAACTTGAGGTATTAAATGACCGAAAACTACCCTGATTATATGTTTGAGGAAGCAGCACGAAGAGAACTCGCAAACAAAACCTTTCCCGAAATGACCGAACAACAAAAAGAAACAGCAGAGTATCTCATTCAACAGTTTCTGTATTGGGCACAGAATAACGAAATGATAGACACAGAATACCTACAACACGGTAAAGATTTGCTTACTGCCGTCTCTTTATTTGAGGAACTGAAAAATCTTTATGAATGACTTATAAATAAGGTGTCTGTTGAAATCGCAATCTCTACGGACAGATTAGGTGCTTTCGGGCACCTTTTCTATTATAAACTCTTATAAATAGTAATGCGATTTCAACAAGATTACTATGACTTACCATAGTCCAAGAATTTACATATACAAGATTACCTTTGAGGAAGTTCCATATTACTATTATGGAGTTCATAAAGAGAAAAAGTTTGGAGAATACTATATGGGTTCTCCATATACTCATAAGTGGGTTTGGGACTTTTATACTCCAAAAAAGCAAATATTAGAATTGTTTTCTTTTACTGATGAAGGTTGGTTAGAAGCACAAGGAGTTGAGAAAAGATTAATTAAACCAGTATTTAATACCGATAAATGGTGTCTAAATGAAAATTGTGGTGGTATATTTTCTTTAGAATTGTGTAGAAAAAATGGTAAATTTGTGGGGGATACATATGGGAAAATAAATGGAAAAATTGTTGGAGCAAAACTTTATGAACTTGGTATAGGGATACATTCACTAACTCTAGAAGATCGAATGAAATTTGGAAAAAAAGGTGGAACAAAAACTTATGAACTTGGTGTAGGTGCTTTTGGAATAACTCCAGAAGAAAGAAAGAAAATAAATGAAAAAATGTATGAATTGAAAATTGGCGCTTACGGAAGAACTAAAGAACAAATGATTGAGGATGGAAGAAAGGGGGGTAATATATCAGCAAAGAAAAACTATGAAAATGGTATAGGTTTCGCTTCTATATCTAAAGAACAAAGAAAGGAAATAGTAGCAAAAACAAATTCACAAAAATGGATGTGTCTTGAAACTGGTTATATTACAACTTCTGGTCCACTAACGAAATATCAAAGAGCAAGAGGTATAGACACTTCTAAAAGAAAAAGAATATCATAAGGACACTTGACGAACTGGCACATAGGAACTTGAACTTAATGCCCGAATGCTCTATAATAAACCCATAAACACAGAGACCTGAGGAACTTAAATGACGAACTTACTCCGAAAATATAAGAACTGGACTGAAAAACAAAATAGAAAGTATTATGATGACTATACCGAATACTTCCAACCACATTTTAGGTGGAACCCTTTTGATACTAGAAATAACTGGCAACCAGAGTGGTTGAGAGAGTATATGTATGGTTTGATGGGAGTTGGTTATGCTTGGGAATGTTGGTCTTATTGGATGAGAGATAAGAAGTATTATTATGAACTACCGAATGCCTTTTGGTTGGAACTAAATGGGAATAGATAATCAACAACATAAAGAAACTAAAATGATTTCTCCGCAGGTAAAAGCTTCAATCACATTACCGTTCGCAGTATTATTGGTTGTACTCGTCGTTTATCTTCTTGCGACACATCCAATCATCTTTGGTTGGATGGTGTTTGTTCCATCTCTTTTGGGTCTTTTGGGTTGTGTTTGGTATGCTCTTTATTCTTTGTTCGGTGGTGAGAACTGATGGATAAACTACTACATAATCCCGATGAGTTCTTATTGGACGACATCAAAATGTTTCACTATGAGGTGATGGATACTAAAAGACATTTGTGGTGTGCGTTTTATATGGAAAACGGACGCATCGGGCACTTGAATATCTTTCTCAAGGACGGGAAGTTGGAGACCCGTTATGAGGAGTGGGACGCAGATAAATAACAAAAATGAGAGGATTAGAAGTTGGCGATTTCCTACAACCCATCATCAGTTACATCAGGATTAGTTCTTTGTTTAGACGCAGCAAACACAAAGTCTTATCCCGGTTCTGGAACCACTTGGACTGATTTGAGTGGTAGAGGTAATAATGGAACTCTTGTGAATGGAGTTGGGTATAATAGTGGTAATCTGGGTTCTTTAGTTTTTGATGGGACGAATGATTATATTAATTTGGGAAACATTTTAAATTATACCACAGAAAATTTTACATTTAATACATTCTTTTATCTCAATAGTTTCACAACAAGTGTAGTAGGACAAGGCCCTCAGTTGTTTTGGAAAGGTAGTTTTAACACAAATGGATACTACTGCGTTATAGGTTCTGGCGGGAATGTCCTTTTTCACACAAATCAATCTGGATCTGGCCAGTTTTCTTATACAAGTCCTGGTTTAATCGCCGTTGGAGTTTGGAACAATGTATCAGTAGTTAGAACTGGGCCATCAGTAAAGATTTACATAAACGGCGTAGACAGAACAAATGTTTCCGCAACTCATATAAACCCTACCAGTAGCACCGGAAATTTCCAACTAGGCGCCTATGACGCCGGATTTATATATTCAAACCACAGGGTTGCAACTTTCCAATCCTATTCCAGAGCACTCTCCGCAGCAGAAGTCTCACAGAACTATAATGCTCTCAAGTCCCGTTACATCTAAATACTAAAAAAAACTATAATGTACGAAAACAGACAGTTCGCAATCTTCTCAACAACAGAACTCCCACTCATAAACTTCAGTGAGGTATTAGAGGTCTTGAGTGGTGAAGAGTGGGTGGGTGTCTTGGAGGATATTTGAGATGGGATTATCACACAGTCCAAGTATTGTGATGAATGGTTTGGTCCTTTGTCTTGATGCTGCGAACTCAAAGTCTTATCCCGGTTCTGGAACCACTTGGACTGATTTGAGTGGTAATGGAAGGAATGGAACTCTTCAAAATACACCGACTTATAGTAGTGCTAATGGAGGTACTTTGGTGTTTAATGGGACTAATCAGTATGTAAATACTACATTTGCCACAACGGCAGGACAGGCAGTAACCTATGCCGGTTGGGTATATTCCACAGAAACAACAGCAACTTATAAAAACTTTATTGATACTAGAACTCAAAGACCTATGATATGGTGGAATACCAGCGGTAGAATAGAATTTGATGCTAATGATTTTACAACTACACCAGTGTATAGAAACCAGTGGGTGTATGTTGTTCTTTCCAAACCTTCTGGTTCTTCTTCTCCATCATACTATGTGAATGGATTTCTTGTTGGAACCGGAAGTGTATATTCCACACCGGCATTAACACCAACTTGGTTGAATAGAGAAACAGCATCTGGTTCTTGGAAAGGAAATTGTTCTATTATTCAGGCATACAACAGAGCACTCACCGCAGCAGAAATACAAAAAAACTACCTCGCAACAAAATCCAGATACTTCTAATAAATATCTAAAAAGACCTCAAAATGTACGAACAACGCAATTTCGCAATCTTCTCAATCACCGAGTTAGACCAAATTGATTTCACAGAAGTCCTGGAAACTTCCGCAGATACTGTAAGACTTTCCACATCAGGAGATTTGACTTTTGTAAAATGGGACGGAGAAACTCCACCACCATCAGTACAAGCACTCACAACACTTGAAGGTCCTTATACTTATGAAGAAATATTAGAGATTTTGAGTGGTGAGGAATGGACTTCACCGATGACTTATGAGGGTATGGTGTAATGGGTGCTTATGCCGGTCCTGATATTGTGGAGAGTGGGTTAGTATTAGCACTTGACGCCGGGAACACAAAGTCTTATCCTGGTTCTGGAACCACCTGGACTGATTTGAGTGGTCGTGGGAATACTGGGACTTTGGTAAATACTCCAACATATAATACAAGTGGTTATTTTGATTTTGATTATACACAATCTGAAAATGTTACTTTCTCAAATACATCATCTTTACAGTTTTTAAATAGATTACCATATACATTAGAAGCGTGGGTGTATCCAACAAGAAATCCAGGAGCAAATAACTGGACTGGAATATTTGATAGAGAAAGTGATGCTGGTAGTGGAAGAGATGGGTATAATATGTATTTTTTGGGCAGTGCTGGAACGGATACTTATTTCTTTACAGAAAGATTTACCTCTGGAAGTTATAATGCAGTACCAGTAACTTTAAATCAATCAGTATCAGTAAATAATTGGCATCATGTAGTTGGAACTTATAATGGAACAACATTATCTTTGTATAGAAATGGAAGTCTAGTTGGAACACCTGCAACAACTACTGGAAATATTACAAATACATCAAAAACTCTTACAGTTGGTGTTCGTGGAGGTCAATATTATGGAGGAAGAATATCAAATGCAAAAATATACAACAGAGCACTCTCCGCAACAGAAATACAACAGAACTTTAATGCGACACGCTCCAGATACGGTCTCTAACCACTTTCACAACTGTCACAAGGAACACACCATAATTCTCAAAAATCTGGTATAATACTCTTATACACAAGGAATTGGATGAAATTCATAAAATGGGTTGAGAATGCCTATTGGTCTTGGAGAAATTGTATTGACTTTCGCTTTGTTAATTATAATGACCGCATAGATTATCTTGCCTTCTGGGAAGAGTTAAACACGGGTTATTATCAAATGGAAGATGAATACAAAATGTCCCAACCAAACTTTGACCCTCATAATCTTTCTGGTAGAGGACCGTATTACACTTATATGATGAGAAGAAAATGATTTCGCCTCTCAAAAAGGAAATCACGGATCATGCCATATCTGTTGCGATGGCATCTAATGCTCGTCAAAGAATGTCCGCAATTCTTTTGAATAAGAGAAACCGGATTATTTCTACTGGTACTAATTCTTATGAGATTACACATACAAGACAATTTTATGCCGCTGTGATGGCATCTAAAAAGTATAAGGATCCCAAGTTGGCACTCAAGACATTTCTTCATGCCGAATTAAATTGTATTATTAGGGCAAGAAAATCAGGGCATAAGTTAGTCATTTGTAGAGTGGGAGGTCATAGTGGTAAAGAATTAAGAAATAGTTTTTGTTGCCCTATTTGTTACTTGTATATAAGAACCAACTGCCCTACAATTAAAGAAATTCATTGGAGTACCAGCGATCAGGAGTTTCTTTATACAAAACTTGATTATGATTAAATAGTAGGGAAGAACAACACTTATTGTCTCAAATGTCTTACGAGGAGTTTCTTAATTTACCTGTAAATCACATTACACAATTCGCACAGAACATCAGGTTCAAGAGAGAGAATGATATTCCCTTTTCAGAAGAGGAACTCACTCTTGAGAGGCACTTTGTCCGTTATACCAAGGGAGTTAGACTACAGGAAGACATCGCCAGACTCGAATACTTTTATAGTCTTAAGGATCATATCAGATGAAAACATTCTCACAGTTTATTACAGAAGCAGAACAAAGATTAAAACTGGTAAGACTTAAGCACGGAACATCTTCTGATGCTGCCAAGGAAATTAAAAAGTCCGGATTTAAGGGAGATGAGGTTCATACATCCACTAATACGAATACTGCTCGTGGATTTGGTAAGAGATATGATGAGAAACCTTCTGTGGTTACGATGTTGGTTCCAAAGAAGAAGATTAAAGAAAAACCAGAAAAGAATGCAGATGCCGTAAAGACACAGGGGCAAAGAGGTACTGATGCCTGGGGAAGAAAGCACTATTCTGTTGCTCTTAAACCGGAGTATGCTTCAAAGAAAATTGTAAAACAATCCGGAACAATACAGAAACCAAAAGTACCAAAGAGATTTAGATAGTATTACATCACCTTTCTTAAACCATAACGTATAATGTATTCATCCAGAGAACTATTAATCATCTGGTGAGTAAAGTCAAGAGAGTTACCGGTTTTTAATCCTTTCTTTTGACAGGCAATATGTACCTGTTGTATGCGATCTAAAATGTCTTTGTTGAGAATGAAGTTGAGTGCCTCCTGCTTCTCATCTTTACGAATTACCCATTCAAGATTATCGATGTGATTGTTATAAATGTTTCCGTCCTTATGTCTTACATATTGACTTTGATTGTGTGTGGGAAGGAACGCTAGTGCCACCACTTTGTGAATGTATAAGGTCTTTTGTATCTTGTCATCATTCGTTGCTTTGACGACAAGATAGTTCTCATTTAGGACTGGTTTGCGTTTTTTGGGCCAGCGATAGTTGAGTGTCCAGATGGTGCCGGTTATATCCACGGCATATTTACTGTAGTTTTCTAGACCCTTGACTGTTGCCAGATTTATGTGCCTTGTGGGTATCATAATGCTCGAAAAAACCCCCGAAAATATTTAGGGGTATTTTAATTGGTATTTTTATGTGCTTTTTGAGACATATTGTGAATGTGCCTGTGGAAAACCTGTGGAAAACTATTGGTTATGCTTTTATACGCATAAAGTCTTTATGAGTATAAGAATAGTATAAAGTCTTATAAGTTATGCTTGTAGACGCATAAAGTCTTATAAGAAGGTCTCGAAGTCTTATAAGAAGGTCTCGAAGTCTTATAAGAAGGTGTCGAAGTCTTATAAGAAGGTGTCGAAGTCTTATAAGAAGGTGTCTGGGTCTTATAAGAAGGTGTCTGGGTCTTATAAGAAGGTGTCTGGGTCTTGTGAGTTAAGCCGACATTCTACCACAAGAACGCGAAAAAGTCAAGAGGACCGCCATAAAACTTCACAGTCTCGCATAAAATCTCGACGAGAACTGGCGAGAATACACATAAGTCTCATATAATCTCGACGAGAATACATCATACATCTCGACGAGACATAATCATATCATCATATAATCTCGACGAGATATACACGAGTATCATAATTAGCATAAATCTCGTCGAGACATAATCATATCATATATTACAATCACTTATAAATCTCGACACGAGTATCATAAGTCTCGACGAGATACACATAAGTATATCATATCATTCGAGAACATATATACAGGTGTGTATCTCGACACGAGCTTGCGTATCATCGAGATACATGCTATAATACATATACATTCTGGAACACCTTATGTACGACGACTACGACTTCGACTATACATATACGACAGAATACGGCGAGATCGAAGAAGAACTCGACGAAGATTATGCGCGGGACACACACGATTATCAGGATATGGCATATAGGCATTACGCATGATGATAGTATAACATAACGTTATACCCCTGTCAAGTATGATTGTGCCAGTTCTTAAAGTGGCACAGAGACCCTTGTGGCATTCTGTCGCAGGGGTTATATTACATATGTTCGACACCAACTCACCGATTATGACTACCATCTCCCTGACTTCCGGTGAAGTTCTAGACATTATCTCCGCTCTTTGTGATAAGGAACAGGCACTTTATGATTCCGATAATCTACATCTGGCAGCATATTACCTTCACATCATACAGCAGTTCGAGAATGTCTCACATCGATTAGAAGAACTCCCCGGTGAAGAAAGAGTAGCGAACCTGGTGATGGCACTGTGACAATCTAGAAACTGGCACACAGGGTCTTGTGTTCTCATGAGATTCCTGATATATTACATTTGTTCCTGAGACATCCACCATGCTTGACTCCATTCTCGGTTGTAAGGTTGCGAATGAAGATGGTGAAGTCTTCATCGTGTCTTGCTACAAAATGCTGGCAAATTCACCGATGTGGGTTTATATTGGACTTCGTTCTGAGTCTGATGTGCTCTATTATGTCTCACTGGAACGTTATGATGAGATGATTCAACTGGGGTGACAATCTAGAAACTGGCACACAGGGGGTTCCCAAGGACCCCCAACCCTGTTATTCTACATTCGTACTCAACCAACCGGACCATGACTACCAGAACTACCTATCGAGTAATTGGTTTCGGCACCAACGAACACGGATTCTTTAATGAATTCGCACACTGTGGCACAATTGGTTATGCCTGTGGATTCTATAATGGACATCTTCAGGATCCAGAAATGGATGGTGTTGTACTCATCCGCGTCAATCATGAGGACTGGGAAGTAATTCAAGAGTTCGGCACAATTCCTTACTCTGTAGTGTGTGGTCCGGGAGCATCCTTTAAGGTAGAAAGGGCAGTTGATATGGTACTGGTTTAATCAAGCACTCTACAGAAGCACACAGGCACCTATTATGACACAACAAGATTCGGTTATAAAATCACTCAAACTTCTGCGTGATGGTTTTAAAGATGATATGGCATCCTTCATATATCAGGATGATCGAACGACAGAACTTTTGATGGAATTGATTAGTGATTATGTCGCAGAGAATATTCCTTTGTATGATGCCGATAATCGTATGGATCTATCGATGATGTTGATGGAAACTATTCGTATTAGTGCCCGGTAGGGTCCAGTTGCGAAAGTGGCACAACACTCCTAGACTTCCTGCTCCAACCCTGTTATTCTACATTCGTACTCAAGCAATTCACCCCATGACTACCACGATGACTACTAACTACAAAGAAGTTCTTCAACCCCAAACCGTTGAGTTCATCGAAGAAAACTGTATCGAAGGTGAGTATGACCTAGATGATGCTCTAAATTTTATTGATAATCACGGTGAGACTGACTTCGTTCTATTCTATGATGATTACATTAGTGCCGGTGAGAAAATCGGTTATGATGTAGTTGATGCCTTTATCGACTATCATGGGGTTTCTTATGCCGAACATACTGAAGATGCCTACTATGGTGCCTATGATTCCGGTGCTGACTTTGCGGAAGAGTATTACAATAATATCGGTGATGTTCCTTCCTTTCTTGTAGTAGATTGGGAAGCAACTTGGGAGCAGAATCTGTCATATGAATTTTACTTCGTGGGTGGTTATGTATTCAGTTCTTCGTTCTAACTGAATCAAATCTCGACGAGATGTGCGTATAATCTCGACGAGACATAACACATCATACATCTCGTCGAGATACACATCATAACATAATCATTACATCGAGGAATAGGTTTGCCTCGTCTTATTAGAAAAGTTACCTAGAACGATAGATGCTTATATCATAAACATGTGTGGGTAGAGGGTAGTATAAGACAGGGAGTGGTGTCCCTGTCTTTTTTTTATACTCCGCTTCGCGTCTTAAAGATATCTTACAACCCCATCTCCAAAGGGAACAAACCTATTCTACTCATAAGATTACATCTTGTCAAGTATATGTTAAGATATTGAAACATATAAATAAAAACAAGATTTCATATAATTCTTATAGAGCAGCACTTGAACTCTTGCTACGGCATAAAGAGGTAACAATCTGACAAAGATTATAAGAACTCGAATGGTCCAAATCTTATATTATACCCGAGGGAGTTAGAACGCGGTCTCCGGCGAAATAAAATCGTTAGGCATAACACACCTAGAAATCCAACCAACTGTGAACAAATGAAGAGAAACGAATAGAATAAAAAAGCGGGATGATTCCTGATTAGACTCTTGTTTGCTTACAAGAATCAATCACATAGGAGTCATATTTTGGTGTTTGGATATAATCAAAGGACAATTCTCGAACTGGCACAATACCTCTTGCGAAATCCCTCAATCCCTGACATACTACATTCGTGATCGAGAAAACTCTCATTATGAAACTCTTCGCTTCGAAGTTCTACCAAACCCTGATTTTAAATGTTGCTACTATCTCCGCAATCGTTGTTGGTATTATACAATTTGCTGTGCGTTCTTACCAAGAAAACAACGGCACAGAAAGAATTCGTAAAATGATACAAATTGTACTTAAGTTTATTGATAGGATTGTGGGCGATCTTCAGTATCAATTGAATACCGGTGTGCCAGTTGAGAAAGTGGCACAAGACCCCTAGACTTTGGCACCAATCCGTTCTACATTACATTCGTACCTGAAACACCCCGACCATGTTTGATGAACTCTGGAGTGAAATCGCTGATGCTCCCGGCGAGATCTTTGACCTTCCCGAACTTCGTGATCTTGAAGAAGGGAAGTTCGATGTAAACGAATACCTGAACTCTAACATCGATTATTGATGAAACCCATTAAAATCTTCGGCATCATTCATTATTTTATTCCTAACAAAACTTACCTCAAATGACACCCGACGCTCTTAACTTTACCGGTGACGCTGTAACCTACCTCGGTTTGGTTGGTGTCATCTCCACCGCTATTATCGTGGTTTCAGTATTTCGTTCCTACTTTAATTCTCCTCTCCGCAAATGAATCCCAAACTTGAAATGTTGAGTGCTCGTGAACAACTCATGAGCGACATTGAATGTATCGTTGAATCGTTGTTTTGGGATACTTGGGGTGATGAATACGTTAATACACAGAATGAATTGATAAAAACTCTGTGTGATTCTGTTTGTGCTAACTTTCCCTCTAATTGATGATGACAACCCTCACCCTACAAGTTACTGAAGTTCTGTTTGATTTTGATGATGAAGACTTCACTCTCGAAGAACAACAATCTGTGGTAGATTCTGTTCTTGGTAATACCTATCAGGTAGAAGTTGACAACGAAAATGATGATGAAGTTGTTGCCGATGCTTTAGTTGAAGAGGTGACAGATTATGCCGGTTGGTGTGTAGATGCTTTAGTCGAAGAGGTGACAGATGCCACCGGTTGGTGTGTAGTCTCCCTCAACTATCGTCAAGTTTCTAACTAAACAAAATGACTTCTCCATCTACCGATAAACAATCTTCTTGGATTGATGAACTTATTCGATGGGAAAACTCCCATCCAGAATATAAACCATTTAAGGAAGATAAGGATTCACAGCGTCAAGAAAACCTCAAAGAGAACTTCTAATGAAACTCAACAAAGCACAATTCGAACAGTTCGTTGATAACTATGCCAACCATATTATCGATGGGTTGGATAATGATTCTATGGAGATTATGCTCTTTGATCTACTCACCTCACAGTATAGTAACTATACTCAAGAGTTTATTGTTCGTGAGATTGAAGAACTCTATGGTGAGGAATTTGCTCAAGATTTGTTAGAATCGGCAACTGATGTGCCAGTCACATAAGTGGCACACGGGGGACTCCGATCCCCCTCCTGACCCTGTAGACTTTAAGAGTAAACCAAGCAACCCCACCGATGCGCAAAATCGAACGCCTGATGAACCAAGCGATTGCCGATTGTCAGAATTGGAAGATGGGCAACACTGAAGTTCAGTTTTTCGATGGTGTGAGTTTTGTATTCCTTCACGGCAATTGTATTGCTCAAGTAAAGGAAAACTCCGTCAGTTTGTTTGACGGTGGTTGGCAGTCCACCACAACGAAGTCCCGCCTGAACGCTATACTTCAGGCACACGGGATTAAGGGTGAATGTGTGTTCCAGCGAAACTTTAAGTGGTTCGTCCACAAGTTCGTGGGAAATGCAGGAACTTCCCCCGTATTCGTTGAGCAAGACTTTACCAGCGGAATGCTTCTGGCATAAGATTTAGAGGGCACAAGTTGCCCTCTTTTTTTATACTTTCTATTATAAATAAGCATAGGTTAGTGGCGTATTATGAAACAACTAAAAGACTTCCCAGACTATTATATAACAGAGGATGCTAAGATTATTTCCAAGCGTTGTAAAAAAGAAAAAGAATTAAAACAGAATCTTGGACCTTATGGATATCTGAGGGTGGGAATGCAGACTCCAGATGGTAGAATGGAAGTCCACAGAATCCATAGATTGATGATGCTAACCTATGGAGGAGAACCACCTAAAGGGATGAAAGATCCAACCGTAGATCATATTAATGGTGATAAAGTTGATAATAGAATTGAGAACTTACAGTGGCTATCTAATGCAGATAATGCATACAAAGCAGCAAAACATCGGATAAAAACTTATACCATACAGAGTAGAAGTGGGGAGGTTTTTGTTGTAGAAAATCTTAACAAATGGTGTGGAGAAAATAACTTAGACAGGTGCTGTTTGCTTCGAAGCTATAATAAAGGTTGGTGGCATAAAGAATATAAAATTATTAGTAAGTAGGATCAGTGGCGACCATTTGCGTCAGCAGGGCGACCTTGCCCCTCTCTCCCTTGTCCCATTATCATAATCCCCCGGAGGCACCCTGCTGCCGCTTCTGTGCCACTTTAAGAACTGGCACAAGACCCCTTGAGTTCCCCCTGATTTCGTGCCATACTACATTCATAAGCAACCCACCCTATGAAGAACCTGCACCTTGAGCATCCTGAAGATGAAGTTCTTTCTGGAAATCTTCAGGTATTAGATTGGTTCGTGAATCCTGGCACCTTGAGTGTAAAGATTGACGGTGCTCCTGCTATTGTTTGGGGAACCAATCCTGCCACGGGTAGGTTCTTCGTTGGAACCAAATCTGTATTCAACAAAGTTAAAATCAAAATCAATCATTCTCATGAAGAAATTGATCAAAACCACCAAGGTGAAGTTTCAAAAATTCTTCACGCTTGTTTTGATTGCCTACCTCATACAAACACCGTTTATCAAGGGGATTTTATTGGATTTGGTGGTGAGAATGAATACACCCCCAACACCATCACTTACCAGTTTCCTGAAGTAGTTTCCCAGCAAATTATCATCGCTCCACATACTTGCTACTTCGCAGAATCTGATCTGCGTGATGCTGTGGCAATGCCTGACCGTGCCATCTGGAATGATACCGAAACGGTGAAGTTTATCAAACCTGAATCATACATTCTACATGACCCCTGGAATAGGAGCGTGAGTGATGTTTGCTTTGATGATGTAGAGGAAGTTGTGAAGTTTGCCCGCCAAATGTCTACTGCCGTAGAGTTTGTTTCTGTAAAGGAAGCAGCAAAGATTAAGCAACAACTGAATGCCTGTATTCGTGCCGGTGATGCTATCATTGCCCAAGAGTTTGAGGATTTTGGTTGTGATCCTAACCTGATTGGATTGTGGGCACTGGTGAAGTCTATCAAAGATGATTGTTTGTTCCTTTGCCGCAATGATGGTCCTGCTGCTTATATTAACGGGAACCGTATTGATGCCGAGGGTTATGTGATGACCAATGAGTTTGGTATGTTTAAGTTGGTCAATCGTGAGGTTTTCGCTTATGCCAACTTTAATACCGGCAGGTTTCAGGTCGCATAAGCAACACTTATGGTTCAGGGGGTTGACCTTCCCCCTGTTCCCTGTCATAATAGGTTCATAAGGGAGGCAAAGGTTCTCCCTTACAATTTAACCTCAAATGATCAAACAAACTCTCACCAAGACTGTTTTAGTTAAGGTCAATGGATCCTGGAAGAAACTTCAGAAGGACACAGAAGTTCCAACCCAATATACTTCCTGGAAGTCAATTAATCTTCTGATTGATACAATCCTTGACCAATCTGTAGATGATTATGCTATTCTTCACAAACCTTTTATCCCCGTTCTAGTGTGACACTCTAGGAACTGGCACAAGGGGTCTTCCGGGACCCCTCCTGACCCTGTAGACTTTAAGAGTAAACCAAGCAACCGAGACCAAATGAAGATCGAAGTTCGCTACCAGACCCCATACAACGCCCAGGAGTGGAGGTCTCAGTGGTTCGCTACGCTGACCGAAGCGGAGAAAATGGTTGACTTTTACCGCTCCTGTGGGTCACCCTCTCACATCTGCCCGTCCTCCCTCGCCCAGTTCGCCCACCTGGCATAGTGGCACAGCAGGGGGCAGGATGCCCCCGCTGACCGTCTAAGATAAAGCATACCAAACGAACCGAGACCAATGACTCAGACCACCGCCCAGAAGATCGCTGCTGCTGCTATCGCCGAAGCCGACCGGAAGGCAGGCACCGCCGAGGAGCGCAACCTCAACACCATGATAGGCATTCTCACCCTGCCCCGTTGCGGTTGCAATGGTCATCCTGCCTGCCCCCGCTGCGGTTGGATGTGACAGTTGCCCTAGTGGCACAGCAGGGGGCAGAGATGCCCCTCTGACCCTGTAGACTTTAAGAGTAAACCAAGCAACCCCACCAAATGAAATTCAACACTCACAACCTGATTGATGCCGACCTGTTCTACTTTGGTTTCGATTCGAATGCCAAACAAACTTCCGGAGAATACCTAGGCATCAGCATCGGAAATCTCTACTTTGGACTTTATGACCTTGGCAGCGGTCTAGAGTTTGCCTGCGGCATTCTTGACGAAAACGGCGCCCTCTGAGGACAGTTGAGGGGGTGGCACACGCTGCCCCCGAATCCGCTGCCTGACCGTCTAGACTTTAAGAGTAAACCAAGCAACCCACCAAATGACCTCCACCTACCAGACCTGCCTGACCGACCAAACCTATCAGGGTTGGACTAATTATGAGACCTGGAATGTGGTCTTGTGGATTCAGAATGATGAGGAACTCTATAATCTGGTAAATGAGTTTGAGATTGCTTGTTATGAAGATTTGCTTGATGTTCTTTATGAATGTGGGTCGAAAGAAACCCGTGACGGTGTAAAGTGGACAGACCCCAAAATCAACCGCGCTGAAATTAACGGAGACGTTTTCGACTTCTAAACCTTAAGTCCTGGGGAATGACTTTAAACTTCCCCACACTTCCTTCGATTACACTTTTCTCTTTTTATTATGTCCCGCGATGTCATTCTCTCACTCCTTGACCAAGGTAACACTGGCACGGAAATTCTACAGATTCTTGATTCAATTTGCGATAGGGTTTCTGACGGTGGGGATTCTAATTCCGCTGCTAATCCTACTTTGAGTGAGGTTCAGTTCTAATATCTAACTGCCCTGTGCCAATCATTTTGGTGGCACAGCGGAGGGGTCCGCCCCTCCCCTTTGCCTCTACAATACACTCAGTTCACAAGCGACCCCGATGCTGATCTCCGAAGCGACCCTGATGCTGCAACCCTATGGGGTTGAGCGGATCGACCGTATTGCCAACCCCTACGGCACCCAGACCTGGAAGGTCAACCAGAATGGTGAGGAGTACATCTATACTGCCGACCTGGAGCGGGTGGTATGGGCGCTGACCCCCTCCGATGATTGGGAGGGGTGACAGTCGCGGGGGTGGCACACGCTGCCCTCTAGACCCGCTGCCGACCCTGTAGACTAAAGCATACCAAACGAACCGAGACCAAATGACCCGCCTTGATGTGATCTGCCCCGCCGCCCCTTGGGAGAATGATACCACCGATGCCGACCGGGCATGGGACCTCTGCCTCTCCCTGTCCGAGGAGTACGGGTACGCCCAGGTCCGCCAGAACGGCATAATTATCGGTGAGTATCGGAACGGGCAATGACCCCTAGGGGGGTGGGTTGACGCCTGCCCCCATTACCGCCTACAATACCAAAGCAACCGACACCGCCTCTCATGACCTCTGCCGAATTGACCGCTGCCATCTCCTCCGGAGAATTTAAGGTCACCCGCCTGCCGGCAAGGCGCCCTAACCCCCGCCATCTGGTGATGACCCGCGTGGGAGGCAGTCGCTCTGCAGTCGCTGGCATTCTCCCCGATGCTACCCTGATTCAGGGAACCGAGGCATGGGGCAAGCGAGGCACGAAGCAGAGTCGCCGCCGCCTCTGAGGCGCCATCCATGCTACAATTAGCAAGCAACCGACACCGCCTCTCATGACTGCCAATCTGAACCGCGCTCTCCTGACCTACACTGACCGCAACGGGCACCCTGTCACGATCATCGCTAACGATGACCGCCGGATGTCCCCCGACCAAATGCAGCAATGGGTCGATAGAATGAACCGCGCCGCCCAAAGCGGGTCGCGCTTTTACCTCGGGTGATTCCCTCCGGGGGTGGGTTGACTCCTGCCCCCATGACCCTGTAGAATTCCAAAGCAACCGACCCCCAGACCAGATGACCTACTCCCCTTCCTACTCCGACCTCGTGATGGGTGCCGCCGACGATCAGGACGGCACCCTATCTTGGGCGCTTGCCTGCTGCATCGCTGTCGGGCATTCCTGCATCGATCAGTTCTACATCGATTACGGTGTCCGCCCCTTCCGGGTCGATGCTGGTGAATTTCTGGTTTGGTTGGGGTATTGACCCTATGGGGGCGGTTTGCCCGCCCCGTTCCGTGGTATGATTCTTTCAGTTCCAAAGCAACCGACACCGCCTCTCATGTTTAACGCCGCTAGCGACATCCACACCCGCCAGACCATCTGGGTTGCCCGTAAGGTCGGGCAGCAGCAGCGTAACTCTCACACCTGCGACATTTCAGCGGACGGGTTGTCCTCCGCTGATTGGGCGGGACTTCATACCGCTTATGAGGGTTGGCAGGGTCCGGGGCATCGGTACTGGTGCAATCCGGAAGCAGAGAACCGGTCCTTCCCGGCGTGACCTTAAGGGGGGGGCAGCGATGCCTCCCCTTAGTCGTTCGTGCCAGGCAGTCTAGTCGTTCGTGCTGGAGCAGGGGGTGGGGGGGTCGTTTTAATTCTTAAGGGACCG
>ENA-UPTJ01000728-UPTJ01000728.1-marine-metagenome-genome-assembly--contig:-NODE-728-length-19753-cov-5.908062_pt1 | contig 19753 bp, 14 predicted proteins | sample MGYA00238168_ERZ767080 | MGnify/ENA primary metagenome ERZ767080 (study PRJEB28935, sample SAMN06266237) | marine metagenome | isolation source: Columbia River Estuary | place: USA:Columbia River Estuary... | reverse complement strand
ACCCATCATTAAAAACATGCCCTAAATGACCGCCACATTGAGCGCAAACCACTTCGGTCCTAATCATTCCGTGCGAGGTGTCTAAAATTTCTTTGATAGCAGATTTATTTATGCCTTGATAAAAACTCGGCCACCCACATCCGGCATCAAACTTGGTATCTGAATGAAAAAGTTCCGCACCGCAGCCTTTACAAACATAGGTCCCACTGTCCCAAAGCGTTTCAAAATCGCTGGTGAAGGGTCTTTCTGTGCCTTTGTTTCTCAACACTCGAAACTCTTCATCTGACAAAATCTCTTTCCACTCTTGCTCTGATTTTTCAATTGGATATTGGTCGTTTTTCATAGATTTTTGATTTTGAGATTGACACGACTGAAACAGTCCAAATAACAAAATCAATCCCAAATATTTCATGTAGACTTAACCAATAATTCTTTGAAATTGTTTTGCATTTTCTACCAACTTTGCACTGTGAATTATTTTGCGCATTATTTCTTTGACCGTATTCCAGAAAACAAGAATTATAATTTTGGACTCCTCGCGCCTGATTTGCTTAGAAATTATTCCAAAAATCAGTATTCGAAATCAGCCATTAATAAGTCACAGGTCAGAATTGACGACTACTCAAAAGGAATGGCTCAGCATTTAAAAAGAGACGCTCATTTTCATGATTCGAATTTCTTTAATCATGTGTATTCCGATATACACTCACATGCTAAAGCAGCATTTAATGAATCTGGAATAACACGATTTTGGTTTGGCACACATGTGATGATTGAAATGATTTTGGATTCGGTCTTGATAGAAAATCATACAGACGTTTTATTAAATATGTACCAAGAACTCAACGAATCTATGCACGATATTAATCAACTTTTAGAAGTAGTTGAGCATAAAAACCCTTCTCAATTCATTGATGGTATGGGTAAATTCATAGAGTCCCAATTTCTTTTTAAATACAAACAAGAAGGACTCATATACGGTTTAAACAGAGTTTATAAACAAGTAGGAGCTGAATCCACCGATTGGACCAACAGCACACCATTGCTAGAACTATCTCAATCTATAAAAGAGTTAATTATTGAGAACTTATATAAACTGCATGAATAGTTTATACATGGCCAAAAGCATAAGTAATATAAAGATTAAATTCTTCCAAAACAACAATTTACGTCCCTCAAAAAATGCAGAGCTGTAAATTGAAAACGGCATTGCCAACAAAGGAAAATAATTTTCATATTGCTTACTTCTAAAAATAAATACCATTACAATGAAACCTGCAATTACTGACAATGCTAACTTGCTTCTGCGGGTTTCAACATTATATCTAAAATAAGCTCCGTAAAATTTAAGTGCGCCCATCAAGCCTACGATGATTAAAGACAACATAAGTATCCAATCTAATCCATTCTTACCCCAACTTAAAGGCTCCACCACCTGATTGACCCGCCAAAATTTCCAAACATTCATGAAATTCAATTCAGTAGAAAATAAATAACCGAATGATGCCACTAGGTAATACGGCATGTAAAGTCCAAATATTACAACAATCACATCACTTGTATTAATACTCTTGAATATTAATACACCACCCAAAAGAAGCGCAATTGACCAAAAAAATTCGGGTATAAATAATGCCGCAAATCCTAAGAAAAATCCAGAAAGAAATAATTGTGTTTTATTGTAGTTTTCTTTGAGGTATCGGTAAAGAAAAATCACTCCAAGAAGAACCAGAAACACTCCTAAATCCATTTGATTTAACAATAGTTTTCTGGGGAAAATCAAATAGGAAAAAACATAAAATGAAAAAATGCTGTATCCGGGTTGATCAGCAATATTATACTGAGTGCACAGCTGATTAAGCAACAGTCCCTCTAATACTATTAGAACTAATTTTATACTGAAAGAAATCGCGGGTAAAGCATTTAATTGCTTGAAGAATAATTGCAATATTCCGTTATTATCTTCGGCAATAACAAATTCATTGAAAAAATTAAACTCACCAATAAATGCTACTGAAAAAATGATCAATAAGGTAAGAAGCGTACCAATTTGATTTTCATATACCTTTGAAATCATGGAAAAGAATTAATTATTTAGATCTTGAATTCTCATCCAAAACCATTGTTTATCTCTCAGCAAAGGTAATGTGTAAGTGCAATAATTTGTTTCAACCCCGTCAAAAGGTACTGCTGTATGATAAAAATTATCACTGTTTACTAAAGTCTTTTTTTCAATCTCAAAATCAGGCCGAACCACAACATCAATTACTTCATTGTTTCTTGAGATATCATTGTTGTAAATCATGTGAATTCCATCTTCGCACACATAACTTCCAAATCCCAACATATAACTTGTATTAGGGCCAGAAACTTGCTCTTTATCAATACGCAGACAGGTGTCTATGAGATTTTTATGGGTTAAAAATAACAATCCGATTTCGTTGAAATTATATAAAACCTTTGTAGATGATTGGGGTATTCCGTTAATGTAGTAAGTTTCAAGTTGCTTTAACTCAATAAATCTTTCCAATAAAAATACCACACTGCCATCATACCTAATTAAAAGTCTTCTAGTAATATAATTTTCAAGCTTTGGCGCTTTTTTCAACTTAATTCTTCCATCCAAAATCTTTAATGCATTTTCTGAAAAAGGATAAAGCTGAAAATCTAATTCGCTCGAAATATTACCAAGTTCAAATTTACAGATATAATAACCCTCGGCTTGTTTTATGGATTCACCGTATAATCCTGCAAGACACCAAAACCTCATTTGAGGATCTAAAATTATTCTTCCCTGATGTAAATTGAACTCACTTTCCAACTCCTTCAAATGAATTTTTGATAATTGAGGATCAGTATACACAATCAAAGCACCGAACTCGTTCTGATTTCTTGAAAATATTTCTCTTGGGCGTTGGATGGAAAAATAGCTAAAAACTTGATTTTCATCAGTCCAATTCACCTGTTCTAACTGTAAAATTTGAATATCGTAATCTATCAATTTTGATTTCTTTGATAATCGACTGCCTTGAAAATCATAAAATCGAAAATCGACCATGGTTTGATTTCCAGATTTTCTGATAAAACTTGATAACCAACTATTGCCATTAGGTTTAAAACTGACTTTAACATCATCAAGGTTATGCTCTTTTAATCCCTCCAGTTCATCAATCAATATGGTTTTTATTTCACCATCCAAATCAGAGTTTACCCAGCTCAATACTAATTCAAAACCAGTTCCTTTTTTTCGAAAAACAGAAACCCAATAAATTGCAGTATCTGTAACGAATAAGTCCAACACAAAAGTTTTCTTTGGAGTTTTAATGAATCGATCAGAAACGAAACCTAAATCTGGACTGTATCTTTCTATGCTAAATCCAGAAGTTAAATATTCAGTCGCATAGTTTAAAGTAAATATACCTAATGCAGATTCACCTAGAGGCTTATGAAATACACTATTCTTCTGATTTAGTTGGGGTTTGTTTGACAACTGATAACTTTGGGCAAACAAATTGCCTTCCATTATTAGCATTAAAAATACAAACCACCTTACCATGTTTCCTTCAAAATTCAATACTAACCCCTGAAATCCCAAATTCCAACTTAATTTCGCAGTTCTCTAGTGCATTCCAATCAAAAAAATAAAGAAAAAGCCATTTTAGTTGGTGTTGAAATACCCAATCTGGCTTTACCCATCAAAGAATATCTTGATGAACTCGAACAACTTGCCCTAACAGCAGGTGCGGAAACGGTAAAAAGATTCACCCAAAAATTAGAATTTCCACACCCTAAAACCTATATAGGAAAAGGGAAAATGGAAGAAATCTCTGACTATTGCAGAGATGCAAAAATTGATGTTGCCATTTTTGATGATGAACTGAGTCCGGCTCAAGTAAGAAATATTGAAACTGAACTCGAAGGAGTTAAAGTACTCAGCCGAACTCATTTAATTCTTGATATTTTCGCCAAAAACGCCAGAACTTCTCAAGCAAAAACCCAAGTTGAATTGGCTCAAAGTATTTTTATGCTTCCTCGATTAACTGGACTATGGACACATTTAAGTAAGCAAAAAGGAGGCATAGGAATGAAAGGGCCTGGTGAAACAGAAATTGAAACAGACCGCAGAGCCCTTAGAACCAGAATTTCTTTACTTCGTGAAAAGTTGCAACACATTGAAAAGGTTGGTCGAACTCAGAGATCAGGGAGAGATGGATCTTACCGCGCTGCATTAGTAGGGTATACCAATGTTGGAAAGAGTACCATCATGAACTTATTGTCAAGGTCAGATGTACTGGTTGAAAATAAATTATTTGCTACACTCGATGCCACAGTCCGTAAAATAGTTTTACCCCATCCTTTTAACGAGTTTCAAATGTTACCCATCTTAGTGAGTGATACGGTAGGATTTATTCGAAAGTTACCTACTTTATTGGTAGAAAGTTTCAAGAGCACATTGGCAGAGGCTCTAGAGGCAGATGTTTTACTTCATGTTGTAGATTTATCCAATCCTGCATTTGAAGATCAAATGATTGCTGTAAAAGAAACATTGCATGCCATTGGTGCTTCCTATAAACCTGAAATCATCGTATTTAATAAAATAGATGCTTTTAAACCTGGAGATGAGTTCTTTGTAGGATCTACGGGTTTGACAATAGAACAATTCGAAGCATCTTGGTTAGCAAAAGAGAATACACCCGCTGTGTTCATCTCTGCGCAAAACAAAGACAATATTGATTCACTCAGAAAACTGTTGGTTTCTGAACTGGTTCAAAATAGGAATTAAAATCCCTAAATGTATTATAATTCGTCTTCGTTGAAGAAGTAATCGTCGTCAGTTGGGTAATCGCTCCAGATTTCCTCGATACTTTCGTATGGTTCGCCATCATCTTCAAGTTCTTGAAGATTTTCAATTACTTCTAAGGGAGCACCTGAGCGGATAGCATAATCAATCAATTCATCTTTTGTTGCTGGCCAAGGAGCATCATCAAGGTAGCTTACTAATTCTAAAGTCCAATACATAATTAAGCGGGTTTATTTTTCCGCGAAAATATAGGTTTATTTTAAAAATTCAAGCCAACTTTGTTTAAACTTTGATTATGCATCCCGATTGGCAAAATTCTATACACGTTTATTCTGAAAATTTCAGTGAACCTGAACCTCAATATCTTAAGGAACTTACGCACTATACCTGGCGTAAAACGGTAAACCCTCGACAATTAAGCGGACATCTACAAGGTCGTTTTTTAGCTCAATTAGTGTTGATGAAAAATCCCAACTGTATATGGGAAATTGGGTCATTTACAGGATATGCTACTGCTTGTCTTGCCGAAAATCTCGCAGAAAATGCAGAAATTCATGCTTTTGAGGCGGATGCCGAAATAGCTTACAAGGCACAAGAGTTCTGGAAACCTTACAGTTTTATGCAAAAAGTTCAATGGCATATAGGTGAAGCTCTCAATCAATTTTCAAATTGCAAAACACAACCCGATTTTATTTTTGTAGATGCTGATAAGAAAAATTATAGCCAATATTTAGATGTTGTATTTCCTTTGCTGCCAATAGGGGGAATCATATTATTTGACAACACCCTTTGGAGTGGAAAGGTTATTGACTCTGTTGAACTTGAATCAGACAATGACACCAAAATCATGCATTCGTTTAATTTAAAAGCAAGTCAATTGAAAAATGCTAAAACCTTGTTGATCCCCATTAGGGATGGTTTAACTTTAATTCAAAAAATAAGTTAACCTCTTACCTTATCCAGTAAATTGCTTAATAGTATCGCCTCTTCTTCTGTAAGGTCAAATTTGGAATTATTAAATACCTCCATCAAAGGATCAATTTCTTTCAAGATTTCTAATCCCTTATCATTGATTTTGATGTTCATCTTACGCTTGTTTTCAACATTGACTTCTCGTTCAATATAACCCATTTCACAAAGTCGGTCGCACAATCGAGTAAGATCTGGATTTTTATCTAGCATTACTGACTTTATATCTGAGGGATTTAAAGCTTCAGGATGTCGCCCCCTTAAAATTCGCAATACGTTGTACTGTTGATGTGTTAATTGATAGCTTTTGAAAATATCTCTAAACTGATTATATACCCAACCCGATGTAAACATAATATTTACAACTGCCTTGTGCATATTTGATTGAAATTTACTCTGTTTTAATTCGTCTTCTATTTTCAAACCAAAGCAAATTAAATACATAACTTTGTAATTCAAATATGCAGTTCCAAAATAGCCTCACATTTGCACGCAATTTAGATCAACAAGATAAACTTGCCCATTTTAGAAACGAATTCTATTTCCCTAAAAATCAAAACGGCGAAACCCAAATTTATTTCTGCGGTAATTCTTTGGGATTGCAACCAAAATCTGCAGCTGCAGCTCTCAATGTTGAATTGGAAGATTGGTCTATTTGGGGAGTTGAAGGACACTTTCATGGTCGAAAGCCTTGGTTTCACTACCACAAGTTCTTGACTCAACATGCCGCAGAAATTGTAGGTGCTAAACCCATAGAAGTGGTTGTCATGAACCAACTTACTGTAAATCTGCACATTTTGATGGCTTCATTTTATAAGCCTTCTGGAAAAAAATACAAAATCATCATGGAAGCTGGTGCTTTTCCATCTGACATGTATGCGGTAGAAAGCCAAGTCACTTTTCATGGTTATAATTATGATGATGCGGTTATTGAGGTTTCACCCAAACCCGGTAAATTCACCCTTCAAACACAAGATATTCTTGATGCCATTGAAAAAAACAAAGACGAAATAGCGCTTGTGTTTTTTAGCGGAGTTCAATATTACACTGGCCAATATTTTGACATCAAAAGCATCACTCAAAAAGCCCATGAAATCGGAGCAATCGCAGGATTTGACCTAGCACATGCAGCAGGAAACATCAATCTTCAACTTCATGATTGGAACGTTGATTTTGCAGCTTGGTGCTCCTATAAATATTTAAATTCTGGTCCCGGGAATGTTTCAGGTATTTATATTCATGAAAAACACTCTACCAACCCTGATCAGCACAGGCTTGCAGGTTGGTGGGGATACCGCGAGGACAAACGATTCCTAATGCAAAAAGGATATATTTCTGAACCCGGTGCAGCAGGATGGCAAATGTCAAATGCTCCAGTTTTTGGAATGGCCGTTCATTCAGCATCTTTAGAGATTTTTAATCGTGCTGGAATCAACAACCTCAGAGAGAAAAGCATACAGCTTACCGATTATTTGGAGTTCATTCTAAACGATGTCCAATCTAAAAATCAGCAAATTAAATTTCAAATTATTACTCCTTCTGATTCTCAGCAAAGAGGAGCTCAACTTTCACTTTTAGTTGAAGAAAACGGTAAAAGAATTTTTGATTTCTTGACTGAAAACAATGTCATCGCAGATTGGAGAGAACCCAATGTAATCAGAATTGCCCCCGCACCCTTATACAATAACTTCGAAGACGTGCATCGTTTGGGGGAGATTTTGACGGCATTTTCTATCTGATATTTTTACAATCCTATCGCTTCTGTCAAACACTTTGATTACAAAAGTGTAAATTTGTATGTTATAGAATTTTTCAAATTTTTCCCAACCAAATGAACGAACAACCAAAACCAAATAAGCCCAAACAAAACGGCTTTAAATTTAATCATTACTGGATATACGGAATTTTATTTATCGTCTTTTTGGCTCTTAACTTTATCCCACGAAGTCAAGGTCAAAGTACTACCTGGAACGATGTTCGTGAGATGGTGCTAAAGGGAGATGTAAAAGAAATTAAACTTATCAATGACCGCTTTGTGGAGGTTTACCTTACCAGAGAAGCTCAAGAACAAAAAAATTATAAAAAATCACGCTCTAGAGAAGACATGTTTGGTCAAACAGAACCAAACTTTGGATTCGAAATTGAAAAGGGTTATTTCAACAATGAAATTCAAGATTTAAAAAAGCAATTAGAAAACCCTAATTCCCTAATCATAAAATACGAATCACATTCTGATGTTTTTGGGGAACTTTTCCAATGGATTTTCTTCATTGCCATCTTTTTAATCTTCTGGAACATCGCTTTTAAACGCATGGGCAGCGGTGGCGGAGCCGGCGGCGGTTCGAATATTTTTTCGATTGGTAGAGCTAGAGCTCAAATATTCGATAAAGACACCAAAGTAAATGTAACTTTCAAAGATGTTGCAGGTTTGGAAGAGGCTAAAGAGGAAATTATGGAAATTGTTGATTTCCTTAAAAATCCCAAAAAATACACCAACCTTGGTGGTAAAATACCCAAAGGTGCATTGCTTGTAGGCCCTCCAGGTACTGGTAAAACATTGCTAGCAAAAGCCGTTGCAGGTGAAGCTGGGGTTCCCTTCTTCTCTTTGTCAGGTTCTGACTTTGTAGAAATGTTTGTAGGAGTAGGTGCAAGTAGAGTTCGTGACTTATTTAAACAAGCCAAAGAAAAAGCACCTGCCATTATATTCATCGATGAAATCGATGCCATAGGAAGAGCCCGTGGTAAGAATCTAGTCCAAGGTTCAAACGATGAACGTGAAAATACGTTGAATCAATTATTGGCAGAGATGGATGGTTTTGGAACTGATTCAGGCGTGATAATTTTAGCAGCAACTAACCGTGCAGAAATCCTAGATAGTGCATTGATGCGACCAGGTCGTTTCGACCGTCAAATCAGTGTGGATCGCCCAGATATCATTGGTCGTGAACAGATTTTTGCAGTTCACCTTCGTCCTTTGGTTAAATTAAGTGGTGATGTTGATGCTCATAAATTGGCATTGCAGACACCTGGATTTGCAGGTGCTGAAATTGCTAATGTATGCAATGAAGCAGCATTGATCGCAGCCAGAAGAAACAAAGAATTGGTAGAAATGAAAGACTTCCAAGATGCCATTGATCGAGTTATCGGTGGATTAGAGAAGAAAAATAAAATTATTTCCCCCGAAGAAAAGAAAATTGTTGCCTACCATGAAGCTGGACATGCTGTAGCCGGATGGTTCCTTGAATTTGCTGATCCATTGTTGAAAGTATCCATCGTCCCTCGCGGAGTGGCTGCTTTAGGATATGCGCAATACCTTCCAAAAGAACAATATCTTTACCGCACCGAACAATTGCTTGATAGCATGTCAATGACTTTAGGTGGACGCGCGGCTGAACAAATTTTCTTCGGAAAAGTATCAACTGGGGCTCAAAATGATCTTGAGAGAATCACCAAATTAGCATACGGTATGATTACCAATTACGGAATGAGCGACAAGGTAGGCCAAGTGAGTTATAATGACCCTACAGGTGAATATGGTTACCAACGTCCCTATTCTGAGAAGACGGCTGAACTAATTGATTCAGAAGCCCGTAATATGATAGATCAGGCCTATAAGCGCACTATCCAATTGCTTACTGAAAAGAAAGACCAAGTAGAAGCTATTGCAAAAGAATTGCTTTCTAAAGAAATCATATTCAAAACAGATATCGAACGTCTCATAGGGCCACGTCCATTTGAAGAGGATGAGGTTTCTCAGCAGGTAACTGAACTTAATAAACACAGAAGCAGTCACGTAGAAGCATTGCCTCAACCTGAAAATCTTATTGAACCAACTTCTTCTGAAGATTCTGAAGAAACAACAACAGAATAAATATTAAGAGCCTAGTTCTTGTAGCTGAATAAGAGAATTATATAATCCTTGTTTAGCTACAAGTTCTTGATGAGTTCCTGTTTCAACGATTCTACCCCTATCCATTACAACAATAAGATTAGCATGCATTACCGTACTCAATCGGTGTGCGATAATTAAACTTGTGCGGTCTTTCATCAGTGTTTCTAATGCCATTTGAACGGCTTTCTCACTTTGGCTATCTAGAGCAGATGTAGCTTCATCCAAAATCAATATCTCAGGGTTTTTCAATAATGCACGCGCAATAGATAATCGTTGACGCTGTCCACCTGAAAGTTTACCGCCCCTTTCTCCTACCAAAGTATCATACCCATTTTCCATTTCTAAGATAAAATCATGAGCATAAGCTGCTTTTGCCGCCATCTCAATCTCATTTTGAGTTAAATTTGGAAGACCAAGTGCAATGTTATTTTTAACAGTATCATTGAATAAAATACTTTCTTGACTCACAATTCCTATTAATCTCCGAAGCTCATCCTGATTGAAATTTCTTATGTCTTCCCCATCAAGTGTAATTGAACCTTCGGTCACATCATAAAATCTAGAAATAAGATCTGTAACCGTTGTTTTACCCGCCCCAGAGGGTCCCACAAAAGCAATGGTTTGCCCTTTTTTAATGGTCAAATTAAAACTGTGAATGACTGACATCCCCGAATTATATTCAAAACCAACACCTTTTAAAGCCAGTTCATCTTCAAACTTTGGTCTAACTGGATTCACGGGGTCTTCTACAGTCACAGGAGCCGTTACAAGCTCTTGAATTCGCTCAAGGCTTGCCATACCTTTCTGTGCTGCATATAATGCATTAGAGAATGCCTTAAATGGAGGAATCAATTGACTAAAGATAGCAAAATAAGTCAAAAAGAATTCTGGGTCTAATTCATTCTTAAATACCATCCGTCCCCCAAGCCATAACAACACCGCTGAAACAGTAATACCTATGGTTTCTGAAATTGGTGAAGACAAATCATATCTACGCTGTACAGATATATTATTTTGAGTGTAATCCTGATCCTGTTTACTGTATCGATCAAAGAAAAACTTTGAAGCATTAAAAGCCTTAATAATTCTAATTCCCCCTAGCGTTTCTTCAAATGAACTCATTACTTGACCCATGAGTTGCTGATTTCTAGCGCTTTTCTTCCTCAATGAACGACCTATAACTCCAATAATCAAAGCAGTTAGAGGTAGGAACAATAGGATATATAAAGTCAATTTTGCAGACAATACAATAAGTGCAACAAGGAAAATTAAAATATTTAAAGGTTGAAAATAAAGCGCCTCTAGTGAAACCATAAGGGCGAATTCAATTTCTTTAATATCATTACTCATTCTTGAAATCAAATCTCCTTTTCTCTCATTATTGAAATATGCAATTGGTAACTTTAGACATTTTTCATAAATCTCCAATCGCATTTTTCTCACACTCTTATTTCTAATGAGCACCATGAAGTTCATAGCCGTAAATCGCGAAATATTCTTTAATAAAGTAATGATAACCAAGGCAATACTTAAATAAGCCAATGCCTTATATGGTTCACCTTTCGCTAAATCTGAAAACCACAATAAAAATCCCTCATAAATTCCTGAAAACCACTCTCCAACCCCATGCGCTTGTGATTTTAATTGTGCTGTATCTTGATCTTTAGAAAATAAAAATCTCAATACAGGCATTATCATCAACAACGAAAACAGCTGAAAAATGATGTAAAATAAATTGAATAAGAAGTTACCAAAAATAAGACCCTTATGATTGGCAGCATATTTTAAAAACTTTAGTACGGCTTTCAAGACCAAACAAAGATAATGAAAAAGGGAGCCCAAGGGCTCCCTTAATATCTAACTAAATTGATGATTGTTTTTTATTGGATAACCAATCTCTCAGTATAAACTACACCTTCTTTTGTTTCAGCTGAAATAAAATATACTCCAGACTTACCATTCAAATCAAATTGAAACTGACGCTCTAAAGTAAATGTATTTAATGCTACATTGGCCTCAGTTGATGCAACCAGTTTACCCGTGATATCAGTAATTCTTACTTGAGAAATTTGTCCCTTTATATCTCTCACAACAAACATACCTGTAGATGGATTAGGATACATTAACAAAGAACCATCAGTAAATCTTTTTACAGAGCTAGGCTCATTATCAATGATGGTCAATGTAATCACTGAATCGCGACCAATTGCCCCCGGACCTTGTACATTGCGAATTGCAAAAATCAAGGTTTTATCTCCATCTCTTTCAGTATCATCGGTGATATTTGCTTTAATAGAATAATAATTATTATTCTTCTTAACATTGATAGTACGAGTCACGAAATCGTAATCAGTTGGAGATACCGCTGTACCGCCAATGCAAACCACATCAAATGAGAAATTCTCGTCAGTTGGCAAGATGCTCATCTCCATTAAGAAAGAGTCAGCAAGTTCAGTAACTTGATCTGCAGATTTTAAAAATTTAACAACAGGCAATGATGCAGTGCTGAAGTCATTCAATGAACGTGGTGCCAAATAATGCTTCTCACTATATGGTGCCTTGTTATCAAACTGCACACCTAAACCAGTTACATTGAAATAGCCTGAAGGCGCTGGTGTGCCATCAATATTCGTTTCAGCATCTATATTTAAGGTATCTATGTGTCCATCAGTAGTTGAGATTCTTACGTAAGCAAATCCATTTGCATTCAATGCCGAACTCGGCCATTCCAAAGGATCAACTAGAATAACTCTGCGCATCTGAACTAAATCAGCTTCAGTTTTTTCACTTATGTCAGAAACAATAGTTGGAGTTTTGATTTTATTACCAGAAGAATACCAAATAATGGTATCTATGAAATCCATTTGACCCGTACCCTGAAACTGAGAAACTTTACCCTGAACAAGAATTGAATCTCCCTCGCTAACAACATATCCAAAATTCTTTACAGGAGAATATACATTGATTCCGCCTGTTTGATCTCTCATTGTGAATCCCAATCCAGTACTTCTGGTATTCACACCGTAAACAACACCGGCAATTCTACATGCAACTCCGCTAGAATCCATTGTCCCATCGGCTTTGGTTTGTTTATTGATTTTTCCGATTGCGTATTGTGGAAGATCATTGTCTAAAATCATGATACGCATGGTATCAGGCTTCGCAATTATGATGTTTGAAACGTTAATCAACCCAAATTTCATTGATTCTGTACCTTCATATTCAGAATCATCAATCAATGGAATAGTAAATACAATCGTATCTGGAGTCGTAGATCCTATTGATTTAAGTTGAGAAGTAGGATTGAATTTCAAATCCAAACTTTCTTTTGCAGAGCTCTCAGCAGTTACTAAACGCAATGCAAAATCTCCACCAGCAGCCTTTCTGTTTGTGATAACAACTTTTACATCAACACTGGCATCAGATTCTGAAACAGTAGTTTTTGTAGTAAGCATTTTAATGGTGGTTGGCCCATCATTGTCTACAAGAACTATACGAAGTGTCGAGTCTTGAACTGCCCCAACACCACTCACTTTGCGAATAACTAAATCGATTGTGTCGTTTGGATCAGCTTGCACATCTTCAAAAACCTTTGCAGTAATTACCACAGAGTCCTTACCATTTGACTTTCCAATATCAAAAGTTGTATCCTTATATGTATTATGACTCAAATAAAACTCTGCAGGTATATACGTGCTGTCTCCCGTCTTTTTAACCAACATTTTTATCTTGGTTGAAGCAGACATTGCTAAATCGGAATTAACCTGTATTTTGATTGATCCACTACCCTCGTCTACCTTTATTTCATTGGTTTTAAATGAAATATTACTAACGTCATTATCCAATAAGTTTACTGTATGGAAATTCTCACGACCAATTTTACAATTAACTGGGTTTCCTAAACGGAATACATAATCTTCTGTTGGCTCAGCTAATTGGTCATCAATTACAGTAATATTCACTGTATCAGAGAAAACCTTACCTGGCTTAAATACAATTACTTGCGAGTCCGCTACAGTGAAATCAGAATTCTTATTGGCTGAACCGCCTGATACTGTTACCCTAATACTTTGATTTGCAGAATTACTGTATTTACGAGTTACCAATAATTGATGTTTAGTGATACCTTCTTTTGAATTGCTTGTTGCTCTCCAAAATTCTACTATTGGCTCTACCAAAGGAGCTTCATCCTCAGTCAAAACCACCGCTGAACCACCCGCTGATAAATTAGCTGTCTTAATATTGTTTACTCCCCATTGACCATCAGGGTCTCTGTTGGTATAGGTAACCGTACCTGCATTTGCAAAATGTGTAATTGCGCGAACTCCAGAATCCAATGAATTTGGAATAATACCACCCCAAACACTATTTTTCTTATAAACATTGCTGCTGTAGAATGACGCCAAATTGGATAAACTTGAACCAGCATATTTATTGCCTTCTACAGATGACACATACAAAGGTCTTCCAATGGACTGATAGCTGTTATACATAGCAACAAAGCCCATAGTATCAGCAACACATTTTCCATAAATTGCAGATGCCTGATTGGATGATGTGCCTAAATCCAATACGGTCATTGAATCATTGCAATAATAAAGAAGCGTATCGTTTGAGGAACTAATTAAGCTCATAGCAATGTACACCACATCGCCATTGCTGTGGTCTCCTGCTCCAACTACTCCGAACCAACCTTCATACTCGCCCATCATATTACTGGTTAATGTGCCATAACCTGATGTAGTTGAAAAATCAGCCCCAGTGCTGTATGTATAGTTGTTATTATTGTCAATATAAATTGCTCCTCCTTTACCAGGCAAAACAGTATTAGTGTTCAAATCAGTGTTTGTAATGGTTTGCACAGAATACTTATAAGTACTGTTTGGCATTAGAAAGCCTACCCTCATCCTTGCATATACTGGCAAACGAGTATTGCTCGAACCACTAATCATATGCTGAGGAACTAACACACCAGCAATACCTTGTGAGGATCTTTGGGCCCAACTTGTTGTCACAGAAGCGACCACCGCTATAGTAAAAAGTACTATTCTCTTCATACTCAAATTAATAAATTAAACAAAAATAAGGGAATCAAGGCGTAAAACCCAATGATACTACCCATACCTTGACATCATAATGACGATGCAATGCGGTTCCGCATGATTCAATGGTAGCGCCCGTGGTCACAATATCATCTATTAGTACTATTTTCTCAGGCAAGCTCAATCCTATCCTTGCAGTATAAATATCTTTAGAATTAAGCCACCGTTCCCATTTACCCATTTTTGTTTGTGAAATGGTGCTTGCATTTTTCAACAATAATTCAGTTTCTAAAATGCCGCACATCACCTGTGAAACACCTCTTGCAATTAATTCTGCTTGATTATATCCACGCTTCAATTTTTTCCAACGATTCATTGGAACAGGAATAAATGTCAAGCCTTTGGGCCAGCCCATCCTCAATAATTTATACCCCATTAATTTTCCCATAAACAAGGCCAATTCTGCATTATCTCGATACTTAATCTCCTTAAACACTTCCGCAAAGCCTGAACCTTTGGTGTATTCTAACAGTGAAAATGCTCTAGATATATCCATTTTCTTACTCAAATACTCTTCCAATCTCCCTCCCCTCGAAAATGGCATTGAAGAATAACACTGCAAACAAAAAAAACGCTCGTGCTTGCCCCAAACCACTTGGTTGCACACAACACAATATCTAGGCATCAACAATCCCAAAAAATCAATCGACATATTTATCGATCTACACGATTAACCAATCAATCCCCCATAAAAATTAACGATCTTTGTTTGCACTTTTTACAACCCACATGTCATCGAGAAGAGAACCACCACGCGATCTACCAAAATCAAAACTTACGGCTCAGGCCTTTCGAAAATCGTTTCGATTATTCAGATACATGTCTAAAACCAATCGTTGGCTTTTTGCCCTCGGTACTCTTTTTCTCGCAATTACTGCCGGTGCTTCAGTTCTTTTTCCAAAATTAATTGGAGATATGATGGACGGGGTTTTCATCTACAAAGAAGGAGGCATTTCTAAAGCGCCAGATACCTCAACCCTCACAGAAGTAGCCTATTGGTTCATCTACCTATTCATCGTTCAAGCGGTTTTTTCATTCTTGAGGATTTCCATCTATGTGCGTGTTACCGAAGATATGACTCTAGGCCTCCGCAAAGACCTTTTTAGATCTGTAACCGGTCAATCACTAAATTTCTTCGGACAAAACCGCACCGGTGAAATCATCAGCCGATTTAGTGCCGACATTGCCCAAATTCAAGATACATTCACCACCAATATTGCCATGTTTATCAGGCAGATATTGATCATGGTAGGTGGACTCATACTAATTTTCACCACTTCCACCCACCTCGCATTCTATATGCTTTTGAGCATCCCTCCCATCATTGTCATTGCTCTCTTCTTTGGTAAATTCATTCGCAAAGTATCAAAAGAAGTTCAAGATATTACAGCCACTAACAACAGCATTGTAGAAGAATCGGTATCTGGAATTGTCAATGTCAAGGCCTTCACGAACGAAGATTTTGAGTTCAATCGCTTTTCTATCAATGCCGAATTCCTGAAAAAAGAGAGCATTAAACGCGGCTATTGGCGCGGTGCATTCTCTTCGTTCATCATAGTTTGCATGTTCGGCGCCATCGTTTGGCTCATTTTTATGGGACTAGGAATGGTTCAAGAAGGAACCATTGCAATAGGACAACTTTTCAATTTCATGCTCTTGACCGCTTTTGTGGGATCAAGCATCGGAGGAATGGCCGAACAATTTGTTCAAATCCAAAAAACCCTAGGAGCCGTTGAACGAGTGCTCGACCTCATAGACACCCCCGGTGAAGCTGAACTTTCTGCGAAACAACTTCCAGATAATAAGCCATCCAAAAATCTGTTCAATAATGAATTGATTTTCTCCGATGTGAAATTTGCATATCCTTCAAGACCAGAAGTCGAAGTATTAAAAGGCATCAATTTCTCATTAAAGCCAGGAAATACCGTTGCCATTGTGGGGCCTTCAGGCTCAGGAAAATCTACCATTGCAGCCCTCCTTTATCAATTTTACCAACCCACTTCAGGAAGCATAACGTTGGGTGATACTCCGGTTCAAAATGAATGGCTGCCCGTTTACAGAAGCCATTTTGCTTTGGTTCCTCAAGAGGTTATTCTTTTCGGGGGAAGCATTTACGATAACATCCTTTACGGAAATCCAAATGCAACCGAAGAACAAGTAAAAGAAGCCGCAAAAGAAGCATTCGCAGAAGAATTCATCGAAGAATTCCCCGAGAAATATCAAACCTTAGTGGGCGATCGAGGAATGAAATTGTCTGGCGGACAAAAACAAAGAATCGCCATTGCCAGAGCCATTTTGAGAAATCCAGACATCTTAATTCTAGACGAAGCAACATCAGCATTAGATTCAGAAAGTGAGGAAAAAGTACAAATCGCGCTAAATAAACTGATGAAAAACAGAACATCGGTGGTCATTGCACACCGTTTGAGCACAATCAGAAATGCAGATCAAATATTGGTTCTCAAACACGGACAAATCATCGAACAAGGAAATCACCAAGAACTGGTTAAATTGCCAAATGGGATTTATAAAACTATGGTTGATCGCCAAATGGAACCCAATGAGTATTTTGATTAAAGCAATAATTTGAAAAGGTATTTCATCATATTATTTTTTTTGTTCAAAGCAAATCTTGGACTTTTAGGACAAGCCAAAGAATTTTTGGCTCAGCAACTATTTGAACAAAAGGATTTTGAAAAGGCCATCTTAATTTATGAGGAACTATTTGAAACCAACTCTCAAAATTCGGTAGTCTACAATAATTATCTAGTTTCACTCATTCAATTAAATCAACACAAAAAAGCTCTAAAGATCATTCAAAAAAGCTCTAAAAAAGTTCCCAATCCGCTGCCATTCATGATTGACCAATGTTGGGTTTTATCTCAAATGCCTGAAGAAAATAAGGAGTTTGAAAAACTACTGAATTTTATCACACTCAAAACCACCCAAAATCCAAATATGGCATTCCAAGCAGCTCAGAGATTTAAATTTAGAAATATGCTGAATGTGGCGATTGACATCCTTCAAAAAACCGAACAGATTTACGGTGAAGATCCTCAAATCTCCAATGAAATTGCTTTGATTTATTTAGAAAATGGACAAAGATTCAAAGCATTAGAAAGGTACATCGATTTGATGGTTCGATCGAATGTAAAATACGACCAACTCAAGCAGATTTTCGATGTTTATGTTACAGATAGCGCTGACATCGTGGCTTTGCAAGAAATGCTTTTATTAAAGGTTCAGCAGTACCCTACAGTAACTTCATTGAGTGAATGGCTAAAATGGACCTTCATCAGCTTACAGAATTGGGAAAAAGCATACATATATACTCGGTCATTAGATAAGCGACTTCAAGAAGAAGGAGAAAGAATGATGGAACTAGGCGAATTATGCTACACAAATAAGGCATTTTCAACCGCATCAAGGTGTTACAGATATATCATTGACAAAGGAGCTGATAATTACTATTACGAATTAGCATTGGCTAAATGGCAACATTTAACGTTCATAGATCTTCAATCTCAAGACCAACAACAACTGTCCATACAAGATTCTATAAACCTTTCTCAAAGTTGGCAAACTTATTTTCAAGATTTGCGCAAATTCATCTGGGAATTTGGACCCTCAAATACAACATTAACCAATGCTTCTAATTTGGCTTGGATATGGGCTCAAAAATATCAAAATATCGATTCTGCTGCATCCATTTTACAATCCTATGTCGAAGCACCGTATCTTAATAAAAAAATTGTAGCAGAAGCAAAAATCTCTCTAGGAGATCTATTTGCCGAAAGCGGAAGAACCTACAAAAGTGAATTGCTGTATGCCCAAGTAGAAAAAGCCTTCACCGAAGATGAAATGGGTCAATTGGCTAAATTCAAACGAGCTGAATTGTCATTCTACCGCGGCGATTTTGATTGGGCGAATATGCAATTAGACGTGTTAAAAGGTGCCACCACTCGATTGATTTCTAACAATGCTATGGAATTATCGCTTTGTATTACTGACAATCTTGGCGTTGATTCTAACTTCACTGCCCTTGAATATTATGGTAAAGCTTTGCTTTTTCAAAGACAAAAAATAAACGATAGTGCCCTTCTTTACCTCAACAAAATAACCATCGAATTTCCAGGTCATTCGCTCGGTGATGAAGTGCTTATGCGAAAAGCGCAAATTGAAAAGTCGCGTAAAAATTATGAGCGTGCAGCTCAGATTTTCGATGTCCTAATTGCGGCCTACCCTGATGATATTCTCCATGACAACGCATTATTCGAAGCAGCTCAACTTCATCAATATCAAATGAACAAAACATCTAAGGCATTAGAGCTCTACCAAGCGTTGATTGATAAACATACAAACAGCATATTTATAGTGGATGCCAGAAAAGAATACCGTAAACTCCGCGGTTTTTAATACTTTCGCAAGGCTTTGAAACCCCAAATTTTCATATTCGTACTTTTTGCCATCGCCGGCCGTCTCACCGCTCAAATCTATAGCCATACTTTTGATTTTTACAACAAACATTCGCTCCATCAAATCCCTACAAATGAGAATCAAAAAGGAGTAGAAGCTTTCCATTATTTCAAAAACAATGAATGGGGTGAGCCCACAAATCCCGGATATACACTCTTCGGAAATCAATTGAAATTAACTGCAATCAATCCGCGCCAACGCACCCAGTTTGGCCTACTTATAGATTATCCTTTCGGGGGAAGTTCTGAAGACATTAAATTATTTCCCATCCTCCAATTCAATTATCAAACATCAAAAAATCAATGGGTCTTTGGATCTCTAGAATCTGCCACTAAACACCGATTATTAGAACCCCTATACAATTACGAAAGCCGCATCACGAGGCCAGTAGAATATGGGTTTCAATACCTAACAGAAAGAAAACATCTATCAGCCGATATTTGGTTGGATTGGCGACAAATGGTAAAAACATCCATTTCTCAACAAGAGATCATTTCGTTTGGACAAAATATT
>ENA-UPTJ01000726-UPTJ01000726.1-marine-metagenome-genome-assembly--contig:-NODE-726-length-19780-cov-5.463270_pt1 | contig 19780 bp, 19 predicted proteins | sample MGYA00238168_ERZ767080 | MGnify/ENA primary metagenome ERZ767080 (study PRJEB28935, sample SAMN06266237) | marine metagenome | isolation source: Columbia River Estuary | place: USA:Columbia River Estuary... | reverse complement strand
CTGAAGAAGCAAGGAGAAATCAAATGAAGTTAGATACTTCAGATTTTAAAAATGGCATGTGTATCCAGTTCAACGGGAAACTTATGCAAATTGTAGAGTTTCAACACGTGAAACCGGGTAAAGGTCCGGCCTTCGTTCGCACCAAATTAAGAAACTTAGAAAACGGTAGAATTATAGACAACACTTTCACATCGGGAGTTAAAATCGATGTTGTAAGAATTGAAAGACGTCCGTACCAATTTTTGTACAAAGACGACATGGGCTATAACATCATGCATACACAGTCTTTCGAGCAAGTGGTGATTCCAGAAACATTGATCGATCATCCAAAATATTTGAGAGAAGGAATGGAGTTGGAAGCTACAGTGCACGCTGAAACTGAAGAGTTTTTATCTGCTGAGGTTCCTGTGTATATCGAAGCTGAAATTACCTACACAGAGCCAGGTATCAGAGGAAATACAGCAACCAACACTTTGAAGCCAGCTACTATCGATACAGGTGCTGAAATTCGTGTTCCTTTGTTCATCAACACTGGAGATAAAATTAAAGTAAACACTGGTACTGGAGAATACAGTGAGAGAGTTTAACACAATATGAAGTTTTCTTCACCAATAACATTAAGCGAAGTCGCCGATTTACTTTCTATAAAGTTTATCGGCGATTCTGCGTTATTGGTAAAAGGAATCAACGAAATACATCAGGTAGAACCTGGTGATATTTGTTTTGTTGATCACCCGAAGTACTACGATAAATGCCTTAATTCTGCTGCAACGGTTGTCATCATCAACAAAGAAGTTGCTTGTCCGCAAGGCAAAGGTTTATTGATCAGCGAAGATCCATTTGCCGATTTCAATAAACTGGGAAAAAAGTACGCGCCTTTTTTGATGGCGTCAAAAGCCATTGCCGACAGCGCTAAAATTGGCGAAGGCACAGTGATTCAACCCAATGTATTTTTAGGGAACAATGTGAAAATTGGTAAGAATTGTTTGATTCACGCCAATGTTTCAATTTACGATGATGTGGTGATTGGCGACAATGTGGTGATTCACGCGAATACCGTTATTGGAAGCGATGCTTTTTATTTTAAAAATAGAGGAACATCGAGAGAGAAGTTGTGGTCTACAGGTTCTGTTTTGATAGAAGATAATGTAGAGATAGGTGCTGGATGTACTATAGATAAAGGGGTTTCGGGAGTGACGAAGATTGGAAGAGAAACTAAAATCGACAATCAGGTGCAAATCGGACACGATGTAATTATTGGCGAAATGTGTCTTTTTGCAGCACAAGTTGGTGTTGCGGGTTGCGTTACAATAGGAAAGAATGTAGCTTTGTGGGGTCAGGTAGGGGTTGTGAGCGGTATCGAAATTGGAGATAATGTAGTGGTGTTGGGTAAATCAGGCGTGGGTAAATCATTAGAAGCAAACAAAACTTATTTCGGGAGTCCGGCAGAAGATGCCCGATCGAAATGGAAAGAGTTGGCAATGATTAAACAATTGCCTAGCATAATAGAAAAATTGAAATAAATTATGGCAATAAGATCGATAAAGCGCGCAGATGCAAAGATTTTGATTAGAGATCAAAAGCTTGGTGCTTTGTTGGAAATTACCAATGCCATCAATAGTAATCTATCCAAATCGAAATTATTTGCCATTTACGAGTTTGTATTGCGCGAGCAGTTGAACATTGGGAAGTTGGTTCTTTTCTTGAATGAAGGGGAGTGGGACATGGCCTTGAAATTTGGGACAGATAGCGATGTAGATATTGATATTAGAAGAGATTTATTAGCGATCACCGAAATCACCGAGGTGAATTCAAAAGTGGAGGGTCCGTTTAAAGAATTTGATGTTGTAGTGCCTGTTTACCACAAAACAAAACCACTGGCTTATCTGCTCATTGGCGATGTAATGGAGGAGGCTTTAATGGTGAGTCCGATTATCAAACATTTACCTTTCGTTCAAACTTTAACCAACATCATTGCCGTTGCCATCGAGAACAAAAACTTGGTGAACGAATCGCTTCGTCAAGAAGGTATGAAGAAAGAGTTGGAGCTTGCTTCAGAGATGCAAGCGATGCTTTTGCCAACTTCATTGCCAAGCAACAACAATTTAGATATTGCGGTGTTTTATCAATCGCATCAGCAAGTAGGAGGCGACTATTACGATTTCATTGAATTGAGCGACGACGAAGTTTGTTTTTGCATTGCCGATGTGTCAGGTAAAGGTGTTTCTGCCGCGATGTTGATGTCGAATTTTCAAGCGAACTTACGTGCCTTGGTTCATTACTCAGCTACTTTAGGTGAATTGATTGATGCCTTGAATAGAAAAGTTTTAGAGAGCGCAAAAGGTGAGAAATTCATCACCTTGTTTGTTGCGAAATACAATATAAAAACGCGTGAAATGAATTACGTGAATGCCGGCCACAATCCGCCATTCCTTATTTCCGACGAAATTACCTTGCTGAAAGCTGGTTGTCCGGGCTTAGGCATGCTCGATGAAATTCCATTAATTACAGAAGGTAGAATATCTATTCCTGCTGGTTCTTCATTGTTTTGCTACACCGATGGTTTGGTAGAAACAGAGAACGAACAAAACAAAGAATATGGCATGGAAGGATTGGAAGAATCCTTAAAAAAAAACCGTGCTAAAAAGCCAAGTGAAATCAATACCAATGTATTGAACGATTTAAAAATTTACAAAGGCAGAACGAATTATGCCGATGATATTGCCTTGTTGAGCTGTAAGTTTTTTTAGTTGCTTATCAACCCAGTGCGTCTTTGCAAGAGTCCGTGAGCTGAGGGATACTAGCAAAGACTCACTAGGTTGATGTTTGTTTTTTCTCGATGACTAATAACTGCTCATCTATCTTTTCCCTAGGATATTTCCCTTTTTGATACAAATCCAGCACCACCAAAATAGCTGTCATTCCATAGAATGGCGCCGTTATTTTATCGGTGTCTAAGAAATTGTTTAGAAAGCCGTGTATGATGTAGGTGATGAGGCCAATGAGGCAAGTCATTGAATAAAAGCGAAAGTGCCAAGTTGTAGATTTTTTGTACACTCTAACACCTGTGCTAATAATGTTGATGAATAAGATTAACACGATGATAAGGGCTGGCAATCCGCCTTCAGAAAGCGGCCCGATATATTCGCTATGGGCATTTCCCATATCACCACTGTTGGTGCTAATGATTGTTTTATCACCGCTCATTTGAAAACCTGCATAGTTCAAAGAGTAAGTACCAGGTCCCCAGCCAAAAACAGGTCTTTCTTTAAACATTTGAAAGCCCGATTTCCACCGATTGATTCTCTCTTTATTGGAGGCATCTGATGACACATTCGACATAGATTTAATATGTTTGTTTATGTCGGTAGAAGAGGCCACTTTGTTTTTCATAAAGTAATCTCTTATGTCGTCTTCCATTATTTTTGCTGTTACAAGTAGAGATAATATTACTATGGTAATCACCTGCCATTTAATTTTCAGTTTCAAAATGAAGAACACCACTAAACCTGCAGCTAAACTAAGCCAAGCTGCGCGAGTATATGAAAAAATTAAGGCAATACAGAAGTATAAAAGAATGAAGAAGATGAAGGGCTGAATTATTGTGCCCTTGTATTTTTTGCCGAAGCTAATACCAACAAGAAAAGGAAAGAAGAAAGCGAGAGCAGCGCCATAGGAAGTGTGGTCGCTGTAGAATGGATTCATTACCCAGTTTCCCGATTTTTGGTCGAAACCATGCTGTGAGTGTAATGTGAGGGTATAGGCTATTACTGCGCAAAAGGGAATGATGTACAACCAAAAGAGTTTAGGTACATTGCTTAATTTTTTAAATACTTGTGTAGCAATAAAATAGAAGGTGGCTATGAACCACAATTGAGAACTAAAATATTTGATAGAGATAAGTGGAAAAGATGAAGTGAATGAGCAAATAAGTGTCCAGCCTAGTTGAATAAGAAGTAGCACAGAAATAGGGTGCAGTAATACTTGTTTATCGAAGCCATCATTGTAAATTGTCTTGAAAATCACGAACAGTAGAAGTCCCACTAGAATTGGGTCGGTAGGTATTGATAAGCCTACTCCCATGCCAATATCAGCGATATTTATGGAGAGGGGCGTGAGGACAATTAGGCTGAGGTAAAGAATATTTAAGTGAAACACCGCCAGGTATACCAATAGCAAGATGAAAGGGATGAGTAAAACTTCAAATCTCTCCAAAAAAATACCTACGCTAACAATTGTTAAGAAGAGTCCGCAAAAGATATACAACCAAGAAGATTTAGACAACTTAGGCATTCTTATTCTGTAAGCTATTTTGTTCGTAAAAAGAGATGAGAATTAAGGCTAACGTCATTGAAGCAAAAACACTAATAGCTACAATGAGCCATCTTATTGGATAACATTTTCTATCGGCTTTAAATGGCTTTACTATTAGCTGCGTATAATTAAGGTCTCTGCTTAATTCTTTAATAGCGCTTTCGTACTCATACTTTGTGTTGTTGTATACCGATCGAGCTTGTTCAATATCGTTTCTTAGTTTGATGAAAGTACCCCCTTGTTCTCTAAGGTTTTTTATTAATGAGGAAGAGGGGGCATCGGTACCCGGACTATTTAATTGCGTGGTTACTTTTTTATTTTCTCCGAGGTAGCGTATTTGATTTTCGTAATCGAGTATACCGTATTGAACGCGAATGTCTTTCATTTTCTTTTCTAGAGAATCTAATTCTTTTGCTTTTAAAACCATTCGATCTTTGAGTGTTCTCGCTACTTCAATTAATGAAGAATTGTTGATATCTCTCACTTTTTGGTTGTAAATTTTTATGATGCTATTGGTGATATTTAAAGCCATTTCTGGATCTATATCTTTCACTTCTAACTCTACTGATTCGTATTTTGTTTTGGTAAAAGAAATGTTTTCTGCGAACTCTAAAACCACATCAGAATAGAAATGTTTATTGGTGCTAGAGTCGATGTCGTAGTGTTTTAATAAATCATATTTTTTAATGATTTCATCTCTAATTTCATTGGCTTCTAGCACTTGTAGCATTTGCTCTACTGGAGTTTCTGTGCCGTAAGGTTTGGTGTTTACAGGATATAGTACGGCAGTAGATTTAAATTTAGGCTTAATAAAAAATGAAGAAGAGAAAAGAGCCGATAAAACTAGTGATCCAACAAAAATAAAAATCAATTGTTTTTTCCATTGGTTGAGAACTGAAAAAAACTTTTTGAGGTCAAAAATACTTTCCATATAAATTACTTTTGTGAGGATTTAATATGTTTAATTTTTTCAAAGACGAGTAAAAACAGTAGTGAAAAAACGAAGGTGCATACTGCTGTTACAAGCACGATAATAGAGCGAACGGGGTAACTTTTCTTTTCTGCTGGTGTAGCGTGGTTTACTACGAAGAAGTTCGTAATGTTTTCGTTGGCATCCATTTTAGCCTCTTCGTATTTTCCTTTTAGCAGTCCGAATTCTTCTGCTGCAATTTTCATTTTTTCTTTCAAGTTGTATTGTTGCGCACCATATTTAGAGATAAGGGCTAATTTTTCGTTGATGGCATCAATAGCAGCTTTGTTGTTTTTAGAAACCGCTTCGGCGTAGGCTTGGGTTAAAACTTCAGATTGTTTTTCAAAATCGTGTACACCTAAATTCATGATGAAGCGCAAAGAATCTTCTAAACCTTTTACATACGCTGAGTAATTGTTGTAGGTGCGTTCCATGATTTCAAAACCTTTGTAGGCTCTTTCTTTTTGAATGGTATTCATTCGTTTGTCAAGAATTTCAGCAATACCGTTGGCGATTTTAGCTGCTGAATCGGCACTTTCATCCAAAACAATAATTTCTACTGCCATGTACTCATTTCTTCTGAACTTGATGTTGCTTTCGAATTTATCGATCAACTGAGAATATTTTGTTTCAGAAGCAGTGTCAATTTCGTAGTGCTTCATTAAATCGAACTTCTTAATTACCTCATTTCTAATCACGTCAGATGAAAGAACTTGTAGTAGTTGCTCTGTTTTTTCTTCCTCTCCAAATTCTAACAAGTCGCCCTTCATACCATTTGAGCTATTGATAAGCGCTTTAGAAATTGAGCTGGTATTAGAAGGATAAAGAACCTCTGTAGATTTGAATTTGTTGGTAATAAACAAAGAAACAATAGCAGAAATAACAGCAGCAACAATGGTGATGGTTAAAATAGGTTTGATGTTTTTGTAGATAAACCCTACTAAGTTTGTTGAATCGTTGAAATTTTCGTTTGAAGCCATATTGATTTTATAAGAGTCGCGAATCTAATCAATTTAGCTAAAAATCGCAATTAATTTAAGGTTTCTGCTTTTCGCAGAAAAACCTTGGAAATGCTAGGTAATGGTATGGCTTTTGTGAAAATGGCCGATGCGATTCCTGAAAGGATAGCTGCAAAGACTTGAATTATCCATGAAAGATTGCTTAGCTGTAAAAGGTAGGTTGCCATAGCAAAAGCGCTAAAGCTTAGTAAATAGCGGATAAACAAGGAGCGACTGATATGCAGTTTGAATTTTTTTCGAGCATAAATAATTTGAAATAGGCACACAAAGCTTTGGGTGATAACACTTACTATGGCAGCAGCTTCAACGCCATAATGAGGAATAAGCAATAGGTTTGCAGTGAAATTTAGTACTACGCCCAAGGCAGCTGTAATATTTAACAGTTTCATTTCACCAGCAGCAGTAAGGAATGTACCATAAATGTACATGGCGCTCATAGGTATGAAGCTTAGAATAGTGACTAAGAATACCTTAGACGACAGGGCTATTTCGCGAGCATTTTCGATATTGGTTAATTCTCCTTTAAAGGAGAGTACAAGTTTTTGAACGAGTGATAAATCCTCTTTTTGAGCATACAACGCACTAATAATGTTTTCGGCATGAATGGCACAACTAAATGCAATAAAAATAGAACTTAAGATCAATATTGAACCCGAAAGTTGAACCAGCTCATTTACATTTTCTTTTTTTGCAATCATGCGTGCAAACATGGGTAATAAGGGTACAGAAAAAAGATACGAGAAATTAATGAGAGCGAGCAGTAATCGAGAAGATTGCGCATAAATGCCTGCTTCTGTATCTCCTCTGTACCTTTCTAGAATAACGCTGTCGCTAAACGAATACAAGAGCATAAAAATTCCAATGAGTGCATAAGGAAAGCATTTTTTTAAGTAGGCTAAGCTAAAGCGCAAACTAAACTGAGGTTTTATTTTTACCGAGGAATGAAAAACCAGAAAAACAAAAGCCAATAAAGCAGCAACAGCATAACCAGCAGTTTGGATGTAAGCAAACCACCTAATGTTAAATTCTGCTGCTGATATTGTGTAAAACATGTAGAGCACCAGTGAGGCCATAATTACTCTATCTGTTATAGAAATAATACTGTCGCTTTTAAAGAAATGAAGGCCTTGAAGATTTGATCGTAAAAACATCAAAACAGCTAATAAAAACTGATTAAAACCCAGTGTTGCTAGTAATAGAATAGAGGAGGTTTTGTATCCTAGCGCTAGGCCTACAACAATAAGCAAAACGAGATAGATTAAACCCAACAGAAATCTTAAAGGAATTAGTTTGTTGATATATTGATTGGCGAGTGATGGATTTGCAGCAATTTTTTTGTTGTTGAAATTGACAATACCACCATCTAAAATCATGTTTAAAATAAGCGATAAATTGAAAAGCGCGAAATAGAGTCCGTACTGCTCAATACCTGCTTTATTTTGCACTTCTACTTCAATAAATACCCACAAAGGTTTAATCAATAAATTTAGAAAAACCAGTAGGAGGATATTTGTGAGGAAGCTTTTTTTCATTGGGGCTAAAATACGGTAAACTATTTTGTTTTCAATTGTTGGTATGCTTGTTCTATAAATCCCCAGCCGGCCTTACTTAAATTGGCGTCGGTGCAGAGAATAATAAATATGTCGTTGTTTTGTATTTGCTCTTTGAAGTTGATTTTTTCAATAGGAGTGGGCTTTTCAAATTTATCGTGATACACTTCTTTGTTGTAATACCAATAGTTGAAATTGACAAAAGGAGTAAGGAAACCAATGTCAATCAATGTCCAGTGAAAACTATCACCAATCAATGCCAATCGAGGTTTTGTTTTTCCTTTTTCCGATTCGAAGTATACTTTCGGATAAGCCATTTTCTCCAATTTAGTATCGAACAATAAATTCATTCCTTTAGAAATATCTACATCAATACTGTGTGCATTTTCTATATCTACTTCTTTCCATTGCAGGTTCATCATATCGATATTTCTTTTTTTCTCGATGTATCGAATGATGGAATCGGCGGCTAAGCAAGACCCGTAGTGACTCCAGTGAATTCCGTATTTCGGATATAAAGTATACTTGCTGTCTTTTTTGTGTTGTAAGAAATAAGCATTGAAATCGATGTTATTGATATTTAATTCTTTCAAATATTTGGCAAAATATCCATAATTGGTTTTTCCTTTTTTCACCGATTGATATTCATCTGGAAAATATTCGGGGTAAAAACTTCCTTTGCCCGGAGCGTTAATGAAGATCAATGTTTTATTCATTTTTGCTAATTCTTCCTGAACCACTTTTAATTTTCCCAATCTGTTTTTTATCGAGTCTTCGCCAACGAAATCTAGTCCGAAATAAGCTTTGATGTAATTCTCTTCATACAAGTAATTTTCTTTCCCAATAATAACACCATTGGCTTTTGCTTTATTGAAAAGAGAGAAAGAGATTTGATTTCTAATGCGAATGGCGTCGTTTCTAAATCCGAAATTCTCACACAAATATTTTTCTTTTTTCTCTTGGTAGCCGGTACTGAAAAGACTGTCGGTGGTGAATTCAACATTTTCCGATTTTTCTACTGCACCTTTCAAATCTCTGATCTTAAAAATATTGAATTGGCCCTGTATCATTGGGAACAACAACAGGATGAGCAAGAATCCGAATAATATTTTATGCAACACTTTCAAAATCTAAAGTAGATAAAAGGGTTAAATTCGGCAGCGGCAATATAGCTTACGCATAATACAAAAAGTATAGTGCTAATAATCGTCATGGAAATATGTTTGCTGTTGTTGTAATGGTCACCATAAACGGAAAGTTGAATTTTCTCACCTCTTTTCGATAAGGTGAAAAATGCAAAAAAAACAGCGATGAAAAAATAGAAATAGAATTGGAAATCGAAGCCTGCCGTTTTCAATTTATCAAAGGAGAAAAGATGTTGAATGAAAATAAAAGCATCTGATAATTTCTCCACTTTAAAGAAAACCCAGCCTATCACCACAATAAAAAAAGTGAGCAAGACTCTCGGTAGTTTTCCTATTTTCTTGTAGAGATCTAAAAGAAACAATCTTTCCAAAACAATGAATAATCCGTGGTAAGCGCCCCATAAAATAAAACTCCATGTTGCTCCGTGCCATAGGCCGGAGGCGATAAAAACCAGAGCTAGATTGAGGTAGAGCCGTTGTGAATTTACTTTATTTCCTCCCAATGGAATGTATAAATAGTTCTTCATCCAGCTACCTAAAGTGATATGCCAGCGACGCCAAAAATCTGTAATGCTTTGCGAGGTATAGGGGTTGTTAAAATTCTCCGGCAATTTAAATCCGAACATTTTTGCCAGTCCGATAGCCATATCTGAATAGCCACTAAAATCGAAGTACAATTGAAAGGAAAAAGCAAGAATTCCGAACCAAGCTTCTTGAGTACCAAGCTCACTGATATTGCTTTCAAAAACAATATCTACCAATGGAGCAAGCTGATTGGCAACCAATACTTTTTTGGCTAACCCTAAGCAGAAGCGATAAAATCCCAGCAAACGATTTTCATCATTTTCCTGAGAAGAACGATCGCTTATCTGATCTCCTATTTCATGGAAGCGCACAATGGGACCGGCAATTAATTTAGGAAAGAATAAAATGTACAATTGATAATCCCAGAAGTTATAAAGCGGCTTATGTACTTTTCTATATACGTCTACCACATAAGTAATGCTTTCAAAAGTATAGAAGGAGATGCCTATGGGTAAAATCAATTTGGTCCAGTAAATAGATTCTATTCCTACACTTTGCAATAAAACATTAAGGTTGTCGATAAAGAAATTAGAGTATTTGAAATAAAAGAGAAGCGAGAGATTGATGCTTAGCGAGAGGATTAAAAGTAGTTTTCGTGTTTTGGCATTTTCACTTTTTGCCATTTGCTGTACCAGCAAAAAATCGAGAAGGGTAGTGCCTAAAATAACGTAAATAAATTTTGGTGCGCCCCACCAGTAAAAGAAGATACTTGCGATTAAAAGCAGTGCATTTTTAAAGGGTTTGGGAGTGATGTAATATAACAACAAGACGCATGGTAGGTAGTAGAGAAGAAATGTAATACTACTAAAAACCATGCGTTTCTTCTTTGTCTTTAATATCGTTTATAATGTACAGTGCAGAACCAGTTAAACAGAAAGTGAAAAAGGCAATAATAGAATTTTCTATAGAAAGAAGGACGAACATTTTCATGGAATAAATCAAGGGAAAATAACTATTTTTTCATTTCAGCAAAAAATTTCTGACTCTCTTCTTTGTTTAATTTAGTTTCGATATCATATTCATTAACATACACCCATCCATATTGATCGTGTTTCGAAGAAATCAAACGCTCCAGCTGCTCTGCTGTTAGTCCTCCCATCGTCACTTCCTTCAGATGCTCTTTGTTTACCATTGCCTTTTTGAAGTTTTTACAGCCATCTGAATACACCACGCCTTTGTAATAATCATGCTCTAAATTGTAAGTGCCTAATGTGCGTACACCAAAAATGATAGGGTCGGGATTGTAATATTCCGGAAAATTATTTAAAACAAATCTTGCTCCTTTTTTGTGTCTTTCTGCCGACCATAAATCGGGAGCCGGTCCGCCAAACTCATTGATGGCAAAACACTGTGTAATTACAATAAAAACTGACGTTACCTGTACCCATTTTTTTGATTTCACAGATAAAAACAAAACAATAAAATGACAAAGCATTACCGTTCCGATATAGGCTACATAACGGCTATTTACTGTATGACAGTGATTCCAGTTCCCCATAGAAGAGGCAATGGCAACCATAACAATCATGGCAAATGGTACAATGTCAAATAAAGAAAGTTTGAACGCTCTGTTTGTCACGCGGGTGTATATATCAAGAAAATAAAAAAGAAGATAAACAAAAAACAATATCGGAAAACTTACAATCAAGCCTTGGTTAAGGTCGATAAAAAAACCTAATACCCTATCGTAAGTAACGAACTTGTCGTCCAAAAAACCATATTGATTCACTAGATTAGACACACCAAAATGATAGTAGTAAAAAAGAGAAGGGATAATTACCCAAAAAGAGCTTAACCCGGATTTGATTATAGCATTTAATTTGAATTTATTTTCAAACAAATTAAAAATTACCATTACCGCTACCAGTACCGATAAGGGTTGAAATTGCGTTGCCGCAAGTGCACACAACAAAATACCTACATAAGGCCTCTTGAAATAATACAGTAAAACTCCAATAAAAATCATACTGGAAGCCCACACCTCTGCATGCGGCCACATCATGTACCATTGGGTAGTACTATAAAAAAAGAATCCGGCAATCAAACAATTGTAAATCTCTTTAAACGGAAAAAAAAACAATACAAAGTACAAAGCGGTTAAAATAAAGAGCGCATTGGCTATAAAAAAAACTTTTAAAGGGTGTATATTAAAGGGTTTTAAAAGAAGTTTTACGGGAACTGTAAACAAAGGGTAGGTGAAAAAGTGAATGCTGTAAAATTTCTGATTTTCAGACACCGCAAAACCCATCGTTTGATCCATGTGCTTGAACTTAACAGTTTCCAGATTATGTGAAAACTCATCAAACACTTCGTGCTTTCCCATTCCTTCCCAGCCCATTGTTTTCTGTACCTCGTTTTTAAAATTCTGCACATCCTCTGGATGCACTTCTGGAGAACCATGCTTGCTTATGGCCTCCGATACCAAGAGATATTCCACAGCATCGCCCACAGGATAAGGCCAGCTTTGTGATAAGGAATTTGTAAACAAATAAACAGCAATGGAAGCAAACATAGCTATGCTGAATAGTTTTATGTGCTTATATTGTTGGTAATATTTTATTATTGTATTTCTTATCATAATTTTAGGAGATAATTGATTAGACCAAAAATATTAATTTAAATTCAATAAAATAAGCATGGTGAAAATAGCTGTATTTGATTTTGATGGAACTATCTATACAAAAGATTCTTTGATAGAATTTTGCAAATTCATTTACAAAAAGCATCCGCTGAGATTACGCTATTTATTCATTCAGTTTTTTGCCTTAGTGGCCCACAAGTTAACAATAATCAGCACCACTCAGTTTAAGGAGCGCTTTTTAATTTATCTGAAAGGAATTCCTAAGGAGCAATTGCTGGAATATGTAAAGGATTTCTGGAAAACCGAAACTGTGAATTTTAATGCGGAGGTGATGCAACTGATTGCTTCCATCCAAAAAGAAAACATAGCGCTTATAGCCGTGACAGCTTCTCCCGATTTTATGTTCACCCTGCTGCCTCAGGATTTAGGATTTTCAAAATGGATTTCCACCAAAACAAGCTATCAGGAGGGAAAATATAAAATAGTTGGCGAAAATTGTCGCGCCGGCGAAAAATTGACCCGACTTCAACAGGAATTTACCGGCGGATTTGTAATGGAATATGCCGTATCCGATAATCATGATGACGATATACTTTTGCAAAACGCAAGAAAAAGCTTTAAAATTACCCATAGAAAATTACAGCGTGTATGATAGAAAAAATTAAAACCAAAACATTGGTCAATTTTTTAAAGGCAAAAGATCCTGATGCTAAGTTTGTCGACAAATTAAAAATTGTTTACCGTCCGTACATCTGTCCTTTTGATGATTTATTAATGGAAATTGAACCCGGAAAAAGCGTGTTTGATGTAGGTTGTGGCTCAGGCCAGTTCGCGCTCCTGATCGCAGAATTCTGCAAACCCTCTAAAATTAAGGGCATAGAAATTTCCGAAGAACTGATTAAAAATGCAAGAGAACTTTTGAAAGACTATTCTGCTTCCGTACAAATTCAGTTTGAAAAGTATAAAGGAGATGATATTCCTGTGGATATCGCTCAATATGACTATGTTACCATGGTGGATGTAGGCCATCATATTCCTAAAAAATTGCAGGAAGATTTTTTTGCCCAGTTGTACAGCAAAATGAGAAAAGGCAGCACCTTTATTTACAAGGACATCAATGCAGCATCTCCACTGGTACTGGCCAATAAAATGCACGATTTGGTTTTTGCACGGGAAATCGGCAATGAACTGAGTGCTTCCAAAACCCGTGATATATTTAAAAATATGGGCTTTTCTATTGAGCGAACATCTAAAAAAACTATGTTTTGTTATCCGCATTTTACTATCATTGCAAAAAAAGTAATATGAAAAAAAATATGCTGAAATTATTACCTTTGGGTCTGGTACTTATTATTCTTTTTTACTACGTTATCCGTCAGAGTAATGAAAACAATGAACGACTTGCAATAAAGGACGACTGGATCACGATATACCAGTATAAAGCCGATTTCGAAAGTCCAGGTAAAGTATCTTTTATCCCTCACGATTCCATTAAATTTGAAGGCAATCATTCAGCCATAATCACCAAAGACAATTTGTACGGCCCTACCTTTTTCAGCGATTCTTTACAGATAATAAAAAAGATAAATAAATTAGAAGTCCGCTGTAAATTGCTTTCAAAAACAGCTTTGAAAGACATGCGGTTTATTGCATCTGTAGAAAATGAAAAAGGAAGTGTCTACTGGAAATCCAGCGGTCTGGGAGATAAACTTAAAGCGAACGAATGGGGTGATGCATCTACTTATTTTGAAATGGACCCCCACACTTTTAACGACAAAGGTAAATTATTTTTAAAAGTTTATTTATTAAATGACAAAGGAGAAGAATGCGTGACTGATAATTTTGAAATAATAGCTTACCAAAGAAATTAATAATATTTACACCCAGATTATTTTGGTTCTACAGAGGAAAGATTGCCACAAGAATGGCGAGTTCTAAACCGCTGGTGATTATTTTTAATCATGAAAACGGAAAGATTATTTTATATAAATAATCGTTATCACATATACCGCATAGGCCATCAGGTTGACTTGCGAAAATCTATCTTTCAAAATCAAAGTAGTTGGATCACCTTCATTGCTGTGTGAATTGGAGTTGCTGATCTGAATAAAGCGGAAGATGCCTAAAAACACAAAAAATGAGGAATATACTAAAAGATGGGTGCCGAAAATTTCCAACACTTTTTCATTGATGGTATACATGATATATCCTGTCAATGTGATGGCACCTGTAATAAATATAAATTGATCCAGCATCGTAATATTATAATTCACCAGCACTTTGCGGTGCTGAACAGCTTTGTCACCCAGCATAATAATTTCCGATTTTCTTTTGATAAAAATTAAAAACAGTGCAGTGGTAAAAGTAATCACAATGATCCAGAAGGAGGGCAGCACGTTGATCGCATAACAACCGCCAATAGTACGCAAAACAAAACTTATTGCTACAGAAAAACAATCCAGTAAATTGACCTGTTTCAAAATAAAAGAATACAATACGTTATTTAGAAGAAAGAGCGACACAACAATTAAAAAATCAGTGGAAAGAAAAAAAGCTCCGCAAATAGATAGGGTAAGCAACACTACCATTACAATACTTGCCATGGTTACCGAGATTTTACCACTTGGAATGGGACGCATTTTTTTTCGGGGATGAAGCAGGTCTTCTTCTCTGTCCATTATGTCGTTAAGAATGTACAATGAAGAACTGCCCAAACAAAATACAGCAAAGGCAATAAAGGCATTGGTGATGGCATCGGGAGAAAACATTTTCATGGAATAAATCAAGGGCGCCAACACGAAAATGTTTTTCATCCAGTTGGAAACTCTTAATAATTGTTTAATTGCCATGATCTGAGTATTTTTGAAAATTCTGATTAAAAATATAAAAAAATGAATACCTCTGTTTTTTTTTCTCGACTTAACTTTTCCCTGCAGATGGATTTCTCAAAAAAAAAACAGAGTAATCAGCATTTTTATTTTTTTTATTTTAGGTGTCCATACTTTCAGTGAAATCAACAATAATAAAAACCTTGTACTTCAAGGTGACGGACTGGAGTACTTATTGATAACAGAAGCCTTCAGCAATCATTTATCCGCAGATATCCAGGAGCAAGATATATTGGGCTATAAATCTGAAATCAGGAAGTTCAACAAGTGGGAAATGGAATCCAAAAATTCTGACTACGACAATTTACTGCGCTCCTTGCAATATAGACCTATTGTGCCCTACGCTAATTTTGGTGGCTTTTCCAACGATAAAAATGGCAAATGCTACAGCATTCATTTTTATACCTATTCATTGTTTGTATTGCCCGTAAAAAAACTACTGGCGCCTTTTATCATTCATCCGGTTAAAGTTTTATGGTATGCCAATGCTCTCTTCTTTCTCATTGCCATTTACATTGTGCTTTTTTTCAATAGCAACAAAGAGTTTTTCAATGTTTGTGTTGCCTTGCTTTTTTACTACAGCACCACACAATGGTATGTGATATGGCCTCATCCTGAAGCTTTAATTTGTTCTTTGTTGTTTATTGGTTTGTGGTTGAGCTTCATTAGCAAAAAACCTTATTGGGGCTTGTTTTTATCTGCCCTAGCAGCCACTCAATTCCAGCCTTTGGCATTGATAACGGTCATGCTATCCTTAAAAATATTGTTTGCAGAAGGTGTCTCTGTTAAGGTCCTTTTGAAATTGTTTTTTTGTTCGCTGATCGTTTTAGTACCATCTGTTTTTTACTACTACCATTTCGGTGTGACGAACCTTGTGAGTGAATTGGGATACCTGGATTCAAAATACATGACTTTCAATAGAACCTGGGGCTTCTTTTTCGACTTTAACCAAGGTTTAATCATCAGCTTTACCGTGTTATTGATCGTCTACCTTTCTCTACTTTCGATTGTTTCGGCTCAGCGCATCAAAAGGAAAGAATGGAAACTCTTTGATTTTTCTTATTTCATTTTACCGATTGCGGTAATTGTGGTAGTGATTTCTACCAGTATGGCGAACTGGAACGGTGGAGGCGCCAACAATCACCGCTATGTCAACTATGTAGGAACTTTGATTTTATTTCATTTTATTTATTTGTTGTGGACGATAAAGCATGACCTCTGGCAACGTATTATGTTACTGGTTACTGTGGTATCACAAATGTATGTCATTAATTTTTTCGGCGGATTTCGGGGGGCTACGAGTTTTTATGAAGATCATAAAAGTCTGCCCAGGTACATTTTGAATAACTTCCCTGAATACTACAATCCTGATCCATGGATTTTCATCATTCGTACCGACAAGGTGCGCAACATGGAATTTTACAGCAAAGGCGTTGTTTATGTAGATGACAACTGGGATTTCAAGAAAGCACTGGTGAATAAAGATTCTATGGATTACATCCGCCTGTGTAATCTGACAAAGGATCAGGTCGTAAAATTAATTGATGGAAAAAGCGATCAGTATGGTTGCATTTACATTAACGAAGGTGAAGTAAAAAACAGCTTATCACCTCAACAATATATTGAATTCAACAAGTACGTGAAGGTGAACGAAATCAGGAATGAAATGATAGTGAAATCTGATTTTACAGATCAGCTGAAACTACAATCCGGAGAAGATCAAAACCTTTACAACGAGTTGTTAGAAAAGGAAGTCTGGAAAATCTATCAAGAGAAATTTTGATCCTTACTTTTACTAATTCCCTGATAATATCTCTTTGAACTTAGGGCTGTAATTCTTTCTTTCGACTCATCTTTTTAGGTTTTATCATTAAAAAATATTTTCATTTACAATTAGACTAAAAAATGTAATATTGTCTATTAAAAATAAATTACCTACTACATGAAAAGGCAAGTCATTATCGCCATGCCTATTCTTTTTTGCATTGCTATTTTAATTTATTTGTGGGTAAAATTCGAAACGTTGGCGATAGAAGAAGTTGCTCAAATCGGACCAACAACAGTGTACAAAGAATTGATCCATGCTTCAGAATCTTTTGAAGTGCCTTCCGTCATATATTTCACGTCAACCAATGAACTAAAATTTGAAGGACAGCAATCGGCTTTTATTGCCAAAGATAATTTGTATGGTGTCACTTATATTTCCGATGCTTCTGAGCTATTAAGAGCTTCTGATTTGCTGGATGTTAGCTTTATGTTGTATGCAAAGCATCCTGTTACAACTGTGAAATTTGGCTTTTCTGTGGGAGATGCTAAAGAGAATTTAATTTTTTGTGCGGTTCCTGTCGAAGCTCTTAATGATACCTTAACCTGGGTGAAAAGAACTCTGTTCATACCTATAGACAAGCGATTGCTGAAAAAGGATATTAAATTACAATTGAGAAGTTATATTTTGAATGAAGGAAAAGAAGAATTTTATATAGATAATTTAGATATAAAAATTAAAGCTGTCCAACTTTAGTATGCTTAAAGCTATTCATACCGAAGGAGTTGTAGAGGCCGGTTGCGATGAAGCGGGAAGAGAATGTTTGTCTGGACCCATGCCTCATCATCGTATGAGCTTTACTTTGTTACCTTTGGGAGAACAACTTTCTCTTTTTTAGTTTTCTAAAAATATGATACATTCGTAAAAACTATTGACTATGCTGGTTTCAGAATTTTTTGATTTGTTGCTGAAAGAGTTGGAGGAGAATCCAAGTTTGCGCGGCTACTATCGTTTTTTAAACGAACCCAGCAAAGCCAAATTTATTTTTAGAAAACGTTATTATATCCAGCGTTTGGAATATATAGCCAATAGTGTTACCAAAGAAAAATCTATGATTTGGGATTGTGGTTGCGGCTATGGAACTACCGCTATATTTTTAGCATTGAACGGGCATACAGTATACGGAAATACACTAGAATATTATTTTGAGCAAATTCCACAACGCTTAAAATACTGGAGTCGCTTTGGAGATCTATCTCAATTAAAACTCGATTATAAAAATCATTTTGATATCAAGGAAAAGGCTCAATATGATTACGTGATCGCACAAGATACTTTACATCATTTAGAGCCTGTACATGAAGCTCTGGACATTATCAGCGAAAGTTTGAAGTCGGGTGGAGAGCTCATTGCTATTGAAGAAAATGGAAAGAATATTTTCAACAGAACAAAAAATTATTTACGCAGAGGGAATAAGCGTATTCTTGAAATTTACGACGAGCGTTTGCAAAGAAATATTTTAATTGGCGATGAAAATACGCGTCCGCTCAACGAATGGAACGACTTACTTTCTACCAGCAAGATCTATATCGATAACAATTCGGTAGAATACGTTCGTTTGTATTTGCCCATCTCTTATAAATTTTCTTCTGAAGAAGCTTTAGATAAAAAGGAAAAAGAGATTTGGAAGAAGAATGCTTTCTTGAAGAAATATTTTTATTTCGGTACTAATTTCATCGCAATTAAAAAATGAAAATAGCTGTATCTACCCGTTTGTTTATTCCCGAAAAGAGAGACGGTATTGGTACATTCACCAAAGAGGTTTTTCAATATTTGTCGAACAAATATCAAGAGCACGAATTTCACTTTATTTTCGATAGGGCGCCTTCTCCAACGATTCAATTTTCAAAAAATGTTGTTGTGCACGTTGTTGGTCCGCCAACCCGTCACTACTCTTTAACATACCTTTGGTACAACATTTCAGTTGCTCTTATATTAAAGAAAATAAAGCCGGATATTTTTATTTCTCCCGATGGTGTATTGCCTATTTTTTCTAAGGTACCATCAATTCCAGTATTGCACGATTTGGCTTTTGAAGTGCGTCCGAATGACTTGCCTTTTTTAGTGCGTACCTTTCTTAAAAAAACTTTATCCGCAGCGGCCAAAAGAGCTGCACGTGTAGCAACGGTATCTACCAATTCGAAAAACGATATCGAAAAACATTATAAAGTTCCGGCTGAAAATATCGATATCATTTACAGTGGAATCAGCAATCATTTTTCGCCTATAGGAACAGACGCTCAAAAAGTGATTCGCGAAAAATTCACCAACGGACAAGCGTATTTTATTTTTGTGGGGACAGTGCTGCCTCGTAAAAATTTACTGAATTTATTGAAGGCTTTCGACCTGTTTAAAAAGCAATCTTCATCACCCATGAAATTTGTAGTGGTGGGCAACGTGTGGTTGTGGGAAAAAGAATTGCAGGATACTTACGAAAACATGCAGTTTAAAAATGATGTAGTACTTGCTGGAAGATTAGAAGATAAAGAAGTAGCCGATTTGTATGCTTCGTCTTTTGCGGTGACTTACGTGTCGCATTACGAAGGTTTTGGTTTACCTGTGTTAGAAGCTTTTAATTCGGGAGTTCCCTTAATAACTTCTACAACTTCTTGTTTGCCTGAAATAGCAGGCGATGCAGCGTTATTTGCGAATCCGTCATCGCCCCAAGATATTGCCTCTGCGATGAATAAATTGTATTTGGATGCTCATTTACATCAGCAATTAATTGAATTGGGGACGCAAAGAAAAAATAAATTTACGTGGAGCGATACCGCCGAATTGTTGTGGCAAAGTGTATTAAAAGTAAAAGGAAATGCTTAAGTCGTATTTTAAAAAAGGAGTGGTTGAAGCAGGCTGCGATGAGGCGGGGAGAGGCTGTTTGGCCGGACCGGTCTTTGCGGCCT
>ENA-UPTJ01000719-UPTJ01000719.1-marine-metagenome-genome-assembly--contig:-NODE-719-length-19877-cov-6.239330_pt1 | contig 19877 bp, 17 predicted proteins | sample MGYA00238168_ERZ767080 | MGnify/ENA primary metagenome ERZ767080 (study PRJEB28935, sample SAMN06266237) | marine metagenome | isolation source: Columbia River Estuary | place: USA:Columbia River Estuary... | reverse complement strand
ATTCGGTAATGGCGAACATGCCGCTGTTCTTCGCTGTGCACCTGGCGCATTTTTTCGGATTTCGGTTGGTGGATGAACGGGTTGAAGAAGGAACCTGGATTGACTTGCGCGAGGGAAGATTTGTGGCTACGCAACCCCCGCATCCCGATTATCTCGAACCGAACGATGCGCAGGCGGTGTTGCAGTTGTTGCGCGTAATGAATCCGAATGAATTGGCGGAAGTGCGGCTCAATCGAGATACCCGTCGTCGTTTGTTGCACGCGCTAGAGCTCTATTACCGATTGCATCAGCCCGATTTCGGAAGCTTACGCAGTTTGCCTGTTCTACGTTCGGTATTAGAGTAAGCGTCGACTTTTTTTCAGATCGTTCGACAACAATACGATGCCGGGTTGTTTTCCTTTTTCAAATGTGCCGAGCTGATCCGACCAGCGCAGGGCTGCTGCTCCGGAACTAGTGGCCCATTGCAGAATCGTTTCCAAGGGGATGGCCGGAAACTCATCGCGGATCGATTTCATTTCACGTACAATGCTGAGTTGCCAATTGCTGCTGTAACTATCGGTACCCAATACAATCCGACAGTTGTTTCGCATCAAGATCTCGATGGGCGGGACTTTATTTTCTATGTATAAGTTGGCGTTGATGCAGAGACACCAGATCAACTTCAGCTCATTTTTCTTCGCATATTCCTCTGCCCAGATCACATCCGATTCGGTGGTGCTGGTGTTGTGCACCAGAAAGATCGTCTGTTGTTTGTTGAAATAGGGCAATACGGAGCGAAGGCTGGTCTTTCCGGTTATCGGAAACGGCGATTGATCGATTCCGAAGATCTTGAACAAGCGGAGGTATTCGCTGTCGCCGGTCTGATACAGATGATCTTCCGCCGGGTGTTCCTGGTTGTGCATCGAGATCACTTCGCCGGCAGTAGCCTCATTGATTAACTCGAAACTCCGGGGTGAGATGGAATAGGGGGCATGTGGAACGAGGGCCGTTCGATGTGGTGGCCCCAATACTTCTTTGAGCGTTTCGGCAACCGAACCAAAGTGTGCAAGGGCATCTGTTGCTTTTTCATCGGTGAAGCTGAGCACTTCGGTGAAGTTCTGCCAGCGGATCTGGCTCTTGCTTTTGACCAATGCGGTATCGGCGGTGTTGCCAATATCACCAACCGCTACGATCCCGTTTTTGAACATTTCTTTTTCGGCGAGCTGGATCTTTTCTTGGATCACCTCCGGGTCGAAGCCGCGTTTGGTCACGACGGAGCAGAGAAATTCGATGAGTCCGGTATGGGGCGGAATCACGTCTTTGAGGTGGCTCAATTCCAAATGGCAGTGCGCGTTGATCAGTCCGGGTGTCAGGATGCCCTCCAGTTGTTCGATGTGTTCGCCGGCTGCTTCGGTGGGTTGCAGATCGACGATCGTTCCGTCTGCTTCTGTGATCAATACGTGATCGGTAAGCAGTTTTTTTCCATCAAAAAGCTGATCGGCCTGGAATTTGCGTAGTGTCATAGAAGCCAGCAAAGTTAATCTTAGTAGCTTTGCCCGCCTTATCCATGCTCGATCGTTTAGAAGCCATACAAGCCCGTTTTGATCAGTTGGGGGTCGCCTTGACCAATCCAGAGATCGTCGGCAACAATCAAAAATTCACTGCCACCAGCAAAGAATACCGCAATCTGGAGAAGATCGTGGTGGCCTATCGATCGTATCGAAAAACCCTGGACGACATCGCCTTGTATAAAGAGGCATTGGTGGGGGAAGACGCTGAATTGCGGGAACTTGCCAAGATGGAATTACCCGGATTGGAGGAGATGCGGTCGACCCAGGAAGCACAGATCCGACAATTGCTGATTCCGAAAGATCCGCAGGACGATAAGAATGCCATTCTGGAGATCCGCGCCGGAACCGGTGGGGATGAGGCCAGTTTGTTTGCGGGCGATCTGCTTCGCATGTATATGCGTTATTGCGAGACCCGGGGATGGAAGACGGCGATCCTCAGTGAGAGCGAAGGAACCGTGGGTGGTTATAAGGAAGTGCAGCTGGAAGTAGTGGGCGATGAGGTTTATGGGACGATGAAATTTGAAAGTGGTGTGCACCGTGTTCAACGGGTACCGGCTACGGAATCGGGCGGACGTGTACATACTTCAGCCGCAACCGTGGCCGTGATGCCGGAGGCAGAGGAGGTGGATGTATTTGTCAATCCGGCCGATGTGAAAATGGAAACGGCCCGAAGCGGTGGAGCGGGCGGACAGAACGTGAATAAAGTAGAGACTAAGGTGATGCTCACCCACATCCCCACGGGCATGGTAGTGATCTGTCAAACCGAACGGACCCAATTGGGCAACCGTGAAAAGGCCATGCAGATGTTGCGCACCAAATTATACGAAGAGCAAGTGCGTAAACAGGAAGAAGAGATCTCGCGACATCGGAAAAGCTTGGTCAGCTCGGGCGATCGCAGTGCCAAGATCCGTACGTACAATTTTCCTCAGGGAAGAATCACCGATCATCGGATCGGAATGACGCTATACAATTTGGATGCCGTATTGAACGGCGAAGTGCAGGAACTGATCGAAGCGTTGCAATTTGCCGAGAATGCAGAAAAGCTGACGAAGAATTCCTGATAGCCCTCGGCCAGTCAGTGTTTTCCCCCCAATTCTTTCGTTTTTTTACTTAAGTCAATGCAATTAGTGATTTCTTAACACCGAATGGCATACGATCGGGTGTACATTTACGTTATAAGAAAAAAGTAAATATCTCTTTTCTCATAAGCAGTTAGTTTTGGTTGCGACCCCTGTTTCTACAGGGGTTTTTTTGTGAACTGACGGTAACTAAACCAAGCTCCCAATAGGGCGCCGGCTGCATCCGCCCAGATGTCTCCAATATCAAAAGACCGGTTGGGGATGAATCCATCTTGAACGTATTCCATGCCGATGCCATACAGCGTGGCTGCAACGGCGAACAGACTGAAGGTTGTGGTGAGTGAACGTTTTTCATTTGTCCGACTCCAATAACCCCAGCAAACCAGTAGAACCAATATGCTGAACAGGCCGATGTGTACCCATTTATCAAATTGGATCTGTGAGAGCCAATTGTATTTGGGAAATCGGGAACCGGGCAGACATAGCAATACTGTGCTCAGAATGAACCAGCCAATGGCAGGTCCGTAACCGGGACGATGTTTGGTTAAAAAAGCGAACATGGGATCAGCCAACCAGCGCCGCGTAACCGGCGGCATCGAGCAAATCGTTGACCTGACTCAGGTCGCTCAAGGTCATTTTGACCATCCATCCTTCTCCGTACGGATCGGAGTTCACCAATTCTGGAGCTCCACTCAGTGCCGGATTGAGCTCGGTGACTGTTCCGCTAATCGGCAAAAACAGATCTGAAACCGTTTTAACTGCTTCTACGGTTCCGAATACCGCACCACTTTCCAGGGGCTTTCCAATGGTATCAACCTCTACGAATACGATGTCGCCCAATTCGCGTTGTGCGTAATCGGTGATGCCGACGGTAGCGGTATTGCCTTCGAGCAGGATCCATTCATGATCTTTGGTGTAGCGGAGATTTTCGGGAAAATTCATGGAGGAGGTTTGAGGGGCAAAAATAAGGATTGCGGAGGCAATCGTCACTTACGGCGTTTGATCAAATCGGCTTTCAGGATCCGGCAGTCGGTCAGGGGTCGGTCGCGGTCCGGACTCCGGCTGGTGGCAGTGGCAGCGATCGCGTCCAATACCTCAAATCCTAGGATCAGCTCCCCAAAAACGGTGTAGTTCTGGTCCAAATGCGGGGCCCCTCCAAGTGTTTTGTAGACTTCCCGATGCGGCAGGGGAATTTTTCGCCCTTCCAATCGAAAGGTCTCGGTCGAATCCAAGCCGGCATCGGTGAATGTTTTTCCGTGTACGATGTAGAACTGGCTGCCGCTGCTGGCTTTTTCTGGATTGTTGTCTCTGGCTGCAGCCAAGGCACCGCGTTTGTGAAAGAGTCCGGATCGGAATTCGGCGGGGATGCGTTCAGCCGGACCACCATTACCAAGGGGTTGTCGGGGCGTCGCTTGCTTCGAATTGGGGTCGCCTCCTTGGATCATGAAATTCTTGATGACCCGGTGAAAAAGCGTGCTGTCGTAATAGCCCGACTTCACCAACCGAAGGAAATTATCTCGGTGGAGGGGAGTTGAATCGGATAGGCGGAGTACCATTACTCCTTGCGTGGTGCTGAATCGCACATCGCGTTTGCGGTCTTTTTTTTGAAGGGTGGTATCGGATTGGGCCGATCCATTGATCAGTCCCAGTAAGCCAATACAAACGAGTGCGGAGCGAAGCCGATTTTTCATGAGAGGGGTTGTTGTTCGAAATACAAAAGCACGTGGTCTTTGATGAAGTTCTCTTGTTCGGCCGGGTTCAACGTGGGCATGATTTTGAGTTGACGAAAATGAGGCCAGCCGTCTTCATCCACGCCTTCCATTTCGTAATAGCCACTGGAAGCGAGCAGGCTGCACACGGCTACGTGCATCAGATCTTGCTTTTCTTCCTTGGTAAACTTCTCTCGGATCTGGCCGAATTCCTGAATGCCAATTAGAAAAAGGATGGCTTCCAGGTCGGGCTTCTTGCCAAATCGTTCTACGAGGGAAGCTTCCAAGTCCCACCAGCGTTGTTGCAGATCATCGTTTACGAGCATGCCGCAAAGATAGATGCGTTACCTTTGCGCCAAATCGATTTTGCATGTTGACCATGGCCATTTTGCGGCAGGATCCCGATGGGGTAAAACAGAAACTGCACAAGAAGCATTTCGCTCCGGTCGAGATCGTTGATTATGTCATCGGACTCGACGATCGGCGCAAGAAATTGCAGCTGGATTGCGACAACATGTTGGCGCAGATCAATGCCGCCTCCAAAGAGATCGGCCAATTGATGGCCAAAGGCCAGCGCGACGAGGCCGAGGCCAAGAAGCAAGAGGTATCCGTCCTAAAAGAGGAATTGAAACCAATTCAACACGATCAAGACCAAGTAGAACAGGAGCTGAATGAAGAACTGGTCAAGTTGCCCAATTTACCGGCCGATGTCGTTCCGGAAGGGAAAGCCGCTGCAGATAATATTTCGGTGAAGGAAGCAGGAACCAAGCCCGTCCTGACGAACAAAACCCCGCATTGGGAGCTGATCAAGCAATACGATCTGGTCGATTTTGAGATCGGCGCCAAACTCACCGGTAGTGGATTCCCTTTGTACAAAGGACAAGGGGCTCGCTTGCAGCGTGCACTGATCCAATACTTTTTGGATTTCAATACCGCTGCCGGATACATGGAATACATCCCGCCGTACCTGGTGAATCAGGCTTCGGCTTATGCTACCGGACAATTGCCCGATAAAGAAGGGCAGATGTATCACATGACGGCCGATAATTTTTATCTGATCCCTACGGCAGAAGTGCCTGTGACAAATATCTACCGCGATACGATCTTGAAGCAAGTTGATCTGCCGGTGAAAATGACCGCGCATTCCCCTTGTTTCCGTCGTGAGGCCGGAAGCTTCGGTGCCGATGTACGTGGATTGAACCGGGTACATCAGTTTGATAAAGTAGAGATCGTGCAACTCGTCGAGCCCGCTTCCAGTTATGCGGTGTTGGATGAAATGGTGGCGCACGTGGAAAAGCTGATCATTGAATTGGAATTGCCTTATCGCATTTTGCGCTTGTGTGGTGGTGACATGAGTTTCAACTCGGCATTGACCTACGATTTTGAGGTATACAGCGCCGCGCAGGAAAGATGGTTGGAGGTGAGCTCCGTGAGTAATTTCGAAACTTTCCAAGCCAACCGCATGAAGCTTCGCTACAAAGACGAGCAGGGAAAGACAAACCTCTTGCATACCCTCAATGGCAGTTCATTGGCCTTGCCGCGTATTGTGGCTGCTTTGCTGGAGAATAATCAAACCGAGGAGGGGATAAGACTACCGAAAGTTTTGCATCGATATTTTGGTGCGGACATCATCAAATAAAAAAATCCCGGCTGAGGCCGGGATTTTTTTATAGTTCAGTGTTCATTGTTCAGCGTTAGCTGAAAGAAGCTCGGGGTCCGCCAACAACATAGGCGGCTAGCATACGGGTGGCTTGTTCGACAGCAGCTGCGCGGGTGAGGAGTTTTTTCATTCTGATTGGTTAAGGTTGATGGATGATTCGAATCCATAGAAAAAACGCAAATAAGTCATGGATGCTGACCAAAGTTGTGGATCCGACGATTCATCACCGCGAACCAAACGGGCGGCAGCAGCGACAAGAGCATCATGCCCGGATAGCCGGTTGGCATTTGCGGGGCATCGTCGTGATGCCGGAGAATCTGATACTTGCGACTGGCCAGGTAGTGGTGATCGGAGTGGCGACTGAGCTCAAACAGAAACAATCGCCCAATCATGTGATCGCTGTTCCAGCTGTGCTCCGGCATCGCCCGTTCATATTTTCCTTCCCCGGTCGCTTTCCGCTGCAACCCGTAATGTTCGATGTAGTTGACGGTCTCCAGCAATAAGATGCCCATGCCGGCCGCGGCCAAGAAATACAGCAGAATCCATCCGCCAAATAGCCAATAAATCAATCCAATAAAAAGAAGCTGTATCAACTGGAACTGGATCATTTCGTTGTGGATGCCAAACTTCGATCTTCCTTTCTTCAAGCATTCCTCCCCGGCAATATGCCAAGCGCTCAGGTAACCCATGATCACGGTGCGAAACCAAAACGTGTAGATCATCTCCCCGTACCGGGCGCTGCTAGGGTCTTCTCGGGTGGCCACGCGCTTGTGGTGTCCTTTGTTGTGCTCCGTGTAGAAATGCATGTACAGCGAGCTGAGCAACAGACTTTTTGCCAGAAATTGTTCAAATCGATTGACGCGGTGCCCTAATTCATGTGCCACGTTGATGCCGAAACTGCCGCATAGAATGCCCATGGCGCCGATGCGTCCCGTACGTTCCCATAGGGTCAAATCCTCCGCTTGCATCGACAGCAGGAATTGATAGAGCATGAAAAACTGAACGGGAACCGACAAATAAAGTAAGTAATCGTAGAAGCGGTCCTGACGGGCCATTTCTTCTTCGGCCGTTGATAGGTTTTCTGCTCGAGGCGCGATTAACAGTTCGAGCGAGGGGATCATAACCCAGACCAGGATCATGGGAATCCATACCTGCCAACCGCGCACCTGAAAGGCATAGCCGGCAGCTAGGAAGAGCACAAAGGGGAGTCCGTATTTGAGGGCGCGTACCGATTGCATGTTTCAAACTTACCCATTTGGGCCGAATGCTAAAAAAATGTCAGAAATTATTCCCCCCGGGGACCTAGGCACGTTAAACGAATTATCTTTCTAATCATCTATCTACTATGTCAAATGCCCGCAACAATCTTCATTTGCTTTGGCGTGCCGGATTTGGCCCGGCCGTTGAGCAGCTGAACGAGCTCGATCGCTACAATCCCCGTCAGTATTGGTCGGCTTTGGTCAAGGCCTCCGAGAAACCACCCACTCCCATCGAGGTGGCCAATAATGCCATCGACGGACTCGTAATGGGGGTCCAAACCTTTGCCGAGCTCAGCAAGCGAGAATTGGATCCCGACCAGCGAAAAGAACTGCAGCAACGCAATCGAAACGGCATCCGCGACCTCAATTCCATTTGGATGAGTAAAATGGTCAACTCCTCCGCTCAGTTGCGAGAGAAAATGGCCTTTTTTTGGCATGGTCATTTCGCTTGCCGAAATCTCAATGTGCTCTACCAGCAGCAGTTGCTCAACATCATCCGGCAACACGCACTGGGAAATTTCGGAACGATGTTGAAAGCGGTTTCCCGTTCGGCAGCCATGCTGAATTTTCTCAATAACCAGCAAAATCGAAAAGACCACCCCAATGAGAATTTTGCCCGCGAGGTCATGGAGCTGTTCACCATCGGTCGTGGAAATTATTCAGAAACCGATGTCAAAGAAGCCGCCCGCGCGTTCACCGGATGGACGTCCAATTTTCAAGGAGAATTTCTGTTCCGGCGGTTTCAACACGATTTTGGAACTAAGAACGTGCTGGGTCGCTCCGGCAATTTCGAGGGCGAAGAGGTGTTGAACATCCTTTTGGAAGAAAAAAAGACCGCGGTTTACATCACGACCAAACTCTATCGATTCTTAGTTAATGAGATCCCCGACGCTAAGCATATTCAATGGCTATCGGATCGGTTCTATAAAAATGGATATGAGATCGGTCCGTTGCTGGAAGACATCTTCACCAGCGACTGGTTCTTTGAATCCAAGCACATCGGCACCCGGATCAAGTCGCCCATCGAACTCTTGGCGGGCATTCGTCGGCTGTTGCCGATGCAAATTGAGGAGGCATCGGGACAATTGCTGCTGCAACGCGGACTCGGACAAGTTCTCTTTTATCCGCCCAATGTAGCGGGATGGCCGGGGGGAAAGACTTGGATAGATAGCTCCTCCTTGATGCTACGCATGCGCGTGCCTCGGCTGTTGTTGGGCGAAGATGAATGGAACATCGGGGGCAAAACAGACGACGATGTTCAAATGGGCATGATGCAACGATTGCAAAATCGGTTGGAGGCAAAAGTGGATTGGATGCCTTTGTTATCGTCTTTTCAAAAAGTACCCCTGGAGAAACTGCCGGCGCAGCTTTCCGATTTATTGTTACAAACGCAGCGGGCTCAAACAATTGCATTATTGAAAAGCTATGTGGTTGCAGCAGATAGGGATGCTTCCATCCGTCAGCTGACTGCGCATATTCTCAGTACACCCGAATATCAACTCTGTTAATCTGATCCCATGGTAATTCGTCGCAAAGAATTTTTACAATTGGGCTCTTTGGCCACGGCCTCCTTGTTCGTGCCCAAATTTCTTAAAGCCATGGAACAGCCTGGTTGGGTGCCGCCCGGCAATAAGATCGTGGTGATCTTGCAACTCAGTGGTGGTAACGACGGACTGAATACAGTAATACCTGTGCGCAACGACATCTATTACAAATCGCGTCCTGTGCTCGGTATAGCCCGGGACAAAGCGCTATCGCTGACCGATGAAGCTTCTCTGCATCCGGCGCTCACACATTTCAAGAGTTTGTACGACCAGGGGCAACTAGCGGTATTGAACAATGTCGGTTATCCCAATCCCGATCGTTCGCATTTCAGAAGCATGGACATCTGGCATACGGCCAGCCGGTCCGATCAATATTGGCAAAGCGGTTGGCTGGGTCGGTATCTCGATGCACAATGTTGTGGGACAGATGCGTTGACAAAAGCCATTGAACTGGATGATGTGTTGAGTTTGTCGATGAAAGGCGATCAACTCAAAGGCATGGCTTTCCAAGATCCACGTCGGTTATACGGGACGGCCAATGAACAATTTTTCCGTTCGTTGAATGCGGGTCCTGCTCCCGAACACGCGGAAGCCCCGGTCGATTATCTCTACAAGACCTTGGCGGAGACCCTGTCATCGGCCGATCACATTTTCAAGCAGAGTCGCTTACGACCTTCTCGCAGTACCTATCCGAATACGGAATTGGGCAGGAGTTTTCAAACCATCGCTTCACTCGCGTTCTCAGATATACAGACCAAGGTCTACTATGTTTCGCTGGGGAGCTTTGACACGCATGTGCGTCAACAGCCGCAGCAAGAACGCTTGTTCAAGGAGATGAATGATGCGGTACAGGCATTCACCGACGATCTAAAAAAACAAGGCCGCTTCAATGATCTGTTGCTTTTTACTTTTTCGGAATTCGGCCGCCGGGTGAATCAAAATGCGAGCGGCGGAACGGATCACGGCACGGCGAACAATATGTTCCTGATCAGCGGCGGATTGAAACGCGCCGGTTTATTAAATGAACTACCCGATCTGACTGATCTGAATGAAGGCGATCTGAAACACAACATCGATTTTCAACGGGTGTATGCGACCGTACTGAGAAAATGGCTGCAGGTTGATGATCGCGCTATTTTAAAAGGAGATTATACACCCTTGGATTTCATTTAGTATCAAGTGTTGAGATGATGAATACAATGGCTTAAAAGATGAGGGGTGAAAGATGAAACTCATTCACCCCTCACCCCTCATCATTCAACGCTTCAACTTAGTTCACCCCATGCATCATCTGTTTCAACTTCGGCGTTAAGCTGAATAGCAGGACGGAAGCGACGCCACAGAGTACTACGAACACCATGAAGAATTCAAAGAGATTGTGGATCGTGAAGCCGGCAAACACCGGGTATTTGGCCGTGATGATCTTTTTTTCCTTGATGAGCGCAAATTGCTCGGCACTCAATTGCTTGGTCGTGTCTTTGAAGTAGTCGGTGAATTTGATGTTGTTTTCTTTCGCCAGGTCATTGTTGATCTCGGCGGCTTTGTTCTTAGCTAATACATACAATTGCTCGCCACTGGGATCCACTTTTCCTTCGAGAATGCCCTTCAAGTCGATGTTTGATTTTTCCGCCACGATGTATTGCTCGCTGGTGGGTGGCAAGATCGCACCCAAGGTACCGGCTAGTGCATAACCGGAAGCGTTGGACAAGAAGAATACGCCATAAAGTAGCGAAGAGAATCGCTTCGGAGCGAGTTTGCCGACGAGCGAAAGTCCGATCGGGCTTAAACAAAGCTCTCCAAAGGTTTGGATCAGATAGAGCAGGATCAGCCATTTAACCGCCAACAATCCGCTGTTGCCCAGATCTTTTACGTTGTGGGCGATGATGAAATAGCTCACAGCAATCAACAACAAGCCGATGGCCTGTTTGAATGGCGAGATGGGTTCTTTTCCTTTTGCGCGCAGCTTATCCCACAGAATACTAAAGGGAACCGCGAATGCAACCACGAAGATCCCGTTGAAGATCTGCACCATCGACGGGGGCATATCCCAGCCGAAGAAGTTGCGGTCGGTCTGGTTGTCGGCAATAAAGGTGAGGGAGGATCCGGCTTGCTCGAAGGCCGCCCAGAAAAAGATCACAAAGAAGGAAACGATGTAGATCACCCAGATCCGATCACGTTCCACTTTGGTGATGGAACTGTCGGAAAGGATCAGTCGGGCCAGTGAAATACCTGCCGCGTAGATAATGGAGTAGATCACGTTCTGTCCGAGCAGATAGAAGAACGCCAATCCCAAGGCAACAAACAGCAATACAGTGGTGGTCAAAGCCGTATTCGAGAATACCGCCTTTTGCGATTCGCCTTCTTCGTAGTCGCTGGATACGTTGTCTTTCGGCAGACCACCAATGGCGCGACCTTCCGGTGTGATCACGTATTTATCCTTCAGCAAAAAGAAGGTGATGGTTCCGATCACCATGGCGATCGAAGCCGCTAGGTATCCCCATTTGAAGGCGTAGATGTCGCGGTTGCCAGCTGCATCGGTGATGTCGCCGAGGAGCGGACAGATCAATTGGCCCAAGAAAGCTCCCAAGTTGATTCCCATGTAGAAAATGGTGAAGGCTGTATCGAGTTTGTTTTTCTCTGCTTTGGGATAAAGGCTGCTCACCATGCTGGAGATGTTCGGCTTGAAAAAACCGTTTCCGAAGATGATGGTGCCCAAGGCGATGTATAATAAGGTAGTGGCCAGATCCAGGTTGGAATCAAAAATGCTGGCACTGAAGAACAGGAGTAATTGTCCGATCGCCATCAAGGTTCCTCCGAGCAGGATGCAGTAGCGGTTTCCCAGAAAGCGGTCGGCGATGAATCCGCCGAGCATGGGTGTGAGGTAGCAGAGACCGAGAAATCCTCCATAGATCAAGGAAGATTGCTCCTTGCTCATCATCAAGGCATTCACGATGAAGAGTGTGAGCAGGGTTCGCATTCCGTAGAAATTGAAGCGTTCCCACATTTCGGTTCCGAAGAGTACCCAGAGTCCTTTGGGGTGGCGAGGAGATGACATACGATATGGCAGTTGGTTAATGAATGCGCCCGAAGGGCTAGCGCATCCAAAATAACCAAAAATGGATTAACCGCCGTTTTTCGGGTTATCTTTAACGCGTTACCGCATAGAACATTACCGATGAATGTATTGATCCTTGGTTCCGGCGGACGAGAACATGCCTTGTCCTGGAAGATCGCCTCAAGTCCGTTGTGCGACCAACTCTTTATCGCACCCGGTAATCCAGGCACTGCCTCCTTGGGAATCAATCTGCCCATTTCCGTTTTGGATTTTCCCGCTATCCGACAAGCTTGCTTAGGCCACCAGATCGATCTAGTGCTGGTCGGACCCGAAGATCCTCTTGTTCACGGCATCACCGATTACTTGGAATCGGCCGATGAACTCGGTGACCTGATCGTGATCGGCCCGTCAAAGCACGGCGCCCAACTCGAGGGCAGTAAGGCATTCGCCAAGTCGTTCATGATGCGCCACGGCATTCCGACCGCTCGTTACCGTGAATTCAATGCTGAGAATTTTGAGGAAGGAGTAAAGTACCTATCCGATCATCCATTACCAATCGTGTTGAAAGCAGATGGACTCGCCGCCGGCAAAGGCGTTGTCATCGCCACCGATCACGAAACAGCACAACGCACGTTCACCGAAATGATCCGCGAAGCCAAGTTTGGAACCGCCGGTGCCAAAGTGGTCGTCGAACAATTTCTACAAGGCATCGAGATGTCTGTTTTTGTACTGACCGACGGAACCGATTACTTGATCTTACCCGAAGCGAAAGACTACAAACGAATCGGAGAAGGCGATACCGGATTAAATACCGGCGGCATGGGCGCTGTGAGTCCGGTTCCTTTTGCTACCCCCGCCTTGATGAAAGCGATCGAAGAACAGGTGATCAAGCCCACGATCGGCGGATTGCAACAAGAATCGATTAAGTACCGCGGGTTTGTCTTCATCGGCCTGATGATCGATGGCGACCAGCCCTATGTGATCGAATACAATTGCCGCATGGGCGACCCGGAAACCGAAGTGGTGATGCCTCGATTAAAATCGGATCTATTGTCGTTGCTTTTGGCAGCCGGCAATGGAACCTTAAACGATTGCACGGTTTCATTGGATCCACGTTCGGCTACCACGGTCGTTGCCGTGAGTGGGGGCTATCCGGAAGCCTATGAAAAGGGATTTCCGATCACCGGAACTGAATCCATCGGATCGGATGCACTGCTTTTTCACATGGGCACCGTGGATCAAAATGGGGTTTTGAAAACGCAAGGGGGACGCGTGCTGGCTGTTACGACCTATGGCCATACGATTGCGGAGGCAGTTCAGCAAGCACAGACCGAGCTCGGCAAGATCCAATTCGAGGGTAAATATCATCGCCGCGACATCGGCTTCGAATTCCCCGACGCTTAGCAATCTCACCGAACTACGAACTCAACGTTGAACCTGCCCGCCGGCAGGCGGTTGCTGAACGTTGAACATTGAACTGACGTATAGTCCGGTAATAAACGCAACGACCGCACTGCAATAAAAAGGAAGCGACGCATTTCCATAGGTCCACAACATCCCAGCAATCCCGCTAGCAAACCAGATCGACACACTTTCCAGCGACGTATAGAACCCAAGTGCGGTAGCGGCTTTTTCCGTGGGTACTTGCTCGGTGATCCAGGCCTTGATCATTCCTTCAGTGGCAGCCGCATAGATCCCATACAGCGCGAACAATAGGAGGAGCTGTTGCGGGTCCGGTTTGCGGGCGAATCCCACATATACACCGGCAAAAACCAAGAAACCGAATCCGATTATGGCTCTGGTGCCGATCCGCTCTGCGATTCGGCCCAGCGGATAAGCGGTCAGCGCATAGACGGCGTTGTACAAAATATAAGCCCCGATTACCCAGGCATCGGCAGAAATGGATCTTCCCAACATCGACACATACGATCCTTCCAATGCGTTTCGTGCCATGAGCAATAAGAAGATATCGGAGCTGTTAAAAAGTGTGAACAGGAGCAGGGCCGGGACCATCTTTCGAAAGGCCGAGGGAGCTTCTTTCCAATAGCTCAGGTAGCTCAAGAATCCGGCTCGTTTACCGATTGTAGTGGTCGATGGCTTTTCGCGTAGTGTTAGGAGCAAGGCGACGGAAAGCATTCCGGGTAAAAAGGCGAGCAGGAACAGCGTAGCATAATCATTCGGATTATTGAGGAGATAGATCAGGGCGAGCAAGGGGCCGATGGCGGCGCCCCAGGTGTCCATGCCGCGGTGAAAACCGAATACTCTTGCTTTTTTCGGGCCGGCCTCTTGAGAAAGCCAGGCGTCGCGCGGGGCGGTCCGCATGCCTTTCCCCAACCGGTCCATGCCTCGAACGCCTAAGATCCAGATTGGGTGAGAAAGCCAGCCCATCAGGGGTTTGGAGAGGGCACTGAGCGTGTAGCCCCATTGGATGAAGGGAAGTCGGCGTCCGATTTCATCGCTGCGTTTCCCAAAATAGCCTTTGCTGATGCCGGCCAGGAATTGAACGGTACCTTCTAACCAGCCGATCCCGGCCACGGTGAACCCGATTTGTTGGAGGTAGAGGGGTATGATCGGATAGAGCATCTCACTGGCCATGTCGGTGAGCAGACTGACCCAAGCCAGAATCCAGATGATGCGGGTGAACGTGGGCATCTCCCAAGATAATCAATCCGTGGTTCGGCCTTTTGAATTTTCCTTCCGAATTCCCTCGGGGCTCGTTGTAAAATCCGATTATTTGCTTCACCTTTGTCTTCATTAATATTCAGCAATTTTCATGGGCATTTTCAACTGGTTCACACAAGAGATCGCGATCGATTTAGGTACCGCGAACACATTGATCATCCACAACGATGAGGTCGTGGTGAACGAACCCAGCATTGTGGCGCTCAACCGCAACAATCCGAAAGAGGTGTTGGCTGTCGGTCGAAAAGCGTTGATGATGCACGAGAAAACGCACGAGAGCATTCGCACGGTGCGTCCATTGAAAGACGGTGTGATCGCGGATTTCAACGCCGCCGAACTCATGATCCGTGAATTGATCAAACTGGTTTATCCCAAGAAGCCCTTGTTTCCACCAAGCTGGCGCATGATGATCTGCATTCCTTCCTCCATTACGGAAGTGGAAAAGCGTGCGGTACGCGACAGTGCCGAACAAGCCGGCGCCAAAGAAGTATATCTCATTCACGAACCCATGGCAGCTGCCTTGGGTATCGGCATCGATGTGGGTGAGCCCGTCGGAAATATGATCATTGACATTGGAGGCGGAACAACGGGTATTACCATCATTGCCCTTGCGGGTATCGTCTGCGATCAGTCCATTCGCGTGGCCGGTGATGAATTCACGGCCGATATCATGGAAGCACTTCGTCGTTATCACAGTTTATTGATCGGCGAGCGCACAGCCGAACAAATCAAGATCCATGTGGGTGCTGCCATGAAAGAGATCGACAATCCGCCTGCTGATTTTGCCGTGAACGGACGTGACTTGGTGACCGGTATTCCCAAGCAGATCATGGTGAGCTATCAAGAGATCGCCGAGGCACTCGATAAAAGCATCTTCAAAATCGAAGAAGCCATTCTCAAAGCCTTGGAACAAACTCCTCCGGAGTTGGCGGCCGATATTTATCGTCGGGGATTGTACTTGACGGGTGGTGGCGCTTTGCTGCGTGGACTTGACAAGCGTCTCGGTGCCAAGATCAAGTTGCCTGTGCACATTGCCGACGATCCGCTGAAAAGCGTGGTGACCGGAACCGGCATCGCCCTGAAGCATTATGACAACTATCCCTTTGTGATGCGCTAGTCCCTATGCGGAACGTATTCCTTTTCATCCGTCGCTATCATACATTCTTGCTGTTCCTGCTGTTGCAGGTTCTGTGTTGGTGGTTTTTAGCTTCTTTCAATCGATTTCATCAGGCACGCTTTCTCGGTGTGGCTCAGGAGTTCAACGGCAAGATCAATCAGCGCTACGATCGGGTCGAAGATTTCTTTCAGTTGCGTGCAGAAAATGAGCGCGTACATGGAATGAACGATTCACTCTTGAATCAATTGTCCGAGAATAGCTTACTGGTCGATACTCAACAGCAGGTGCGTCAAGAGATCGGCACCGACAGCCTGAAAACATTGCGTCGTTATGTCTATCGTTCGGCTACGGTCATTTACAATTCGATCAACGAGGAGAAGAATTATTTCCAGATTGATCGAGGCGCCGAGGAGGGCATTCGGGAGAACATGGCCGTTTTGAATTCCGATGGGTCGGCGGTAGGCGTGATCGTGATGGTGAGTCCGCATTTTGCGCAGGCCATGAGTTTGCTGCACGTGCAACAACGCGTCAATGCCTCGCTGAAGAAGACCGGTGATTTTGGTACGTTGGAGTGGGATGGCGCTCATCCCGACCAGCTCTTGCTCAAAGGCATTCCCAAGAGTTTGTTCTTGAAGATTGGCGACACCGTAGTGACCAGTTCGTACTCATTCAACTTTCCGCCGGGGAAGATCCTGGGTAAGGTGAGCGCATTATCGACCGATAAGCGTACCAACTTTCACATCATCGAGGTAAAACCGGCAGCCAACTTCCGCAACCTCCAGCAAGTATTTGTAGTCGAGAATCTGCAGCTGGAGGAACAACTGAATCTGAACCGGGAGTCGCGCAAACGCATTGAAGATCCCAAAAGCCGTCGCCCATGAGTTCATTCTTTCGCTATTTTTTCCGGGCCTTGGTGCTGATCGCCATTCAGGTCTATTTACTGAATAAGGTACCTCACCTGCATCGACTCGTTGTGCCCTCCCTGTATTTCGTGTTTGTACTTTGGCTGCCCTTTTCCTTGTCGCGTACAGCCTTGTTAATCCAGGCATTTTTATTAGGGCTCACGGTCGACTATTTTTTGCTGACCCCCGGGCTCCATGCGGCAGCCTGCGTATTGATCGCCTTCCTGCGTCCTTATTTGATCACGTTGCTCATGCCACGGGAGACCCAGGAATTCCAGTACCCAGAACCTTCACCCCGCGCCATGCAGTGGGCTCCCTATTCAGTGTATGTCCTATTTCTCTCCTTTGTTCATCATTTTTACCTCACCTTCCTCCAATGGCTGAGTGTGGGTACGTTCTGGTCATTCATCGGGAAGACCTTGCTGGGTACGGTGATCAGCTTTTTGCTGATCTTGACCGCTGATTTACTCTTCCCTCGTCAACAATCGTATCGAACCAACACCGCGTGATCACTTTTAATTTGGAACGCGGCCTTTCCCATGCGTAATTTGTAACCGCGACGAACGTCGCTCACCCATGTCCGTTTATCACCAAGCTCGAAGCCGCAGCATTCAGTTCCTGATCCTCGCCGTTGTCGTGGTCATTCTGCTCCGCTTGTTCTATCTGCAAGTGGTCGACAGTCGATATCGACAACTCGCCATGGACAATGCCGTTTATGCCAAGGTCATCTATCCCGAGCGCGGCATCATTTACGATCGCGACGGGAAGGCCATCCTGAACAACACCATCATTTACGATTTGATGGTAACACCGGCTGAGGTACGCGGCATTGATACACTCGAACTCTGCCGACTGCTCGACATGGATACCGCTGATTTCCGGAAGCGAATGGTTGATGCGATCGTGAAGAACACGGCGGTCCGTCCTTCGGTCTTTCGCGGATTGCTGACCAAAGAACTCCAAGCGCGCTTCGAGGAGAATGGATGGAAATTCCCGGGCTTCAATTTGGTCGAACGGCCGCTGCGCTATTATCCCTTCAATGCCGGTGCACACATTTTGGGATACGTACGTGAAGTGGACGGGAAAGAAATCGAACGCTCGAAGAATTTCTATCGACAAGGCGACTACATCGGCAAAACGGGACTCGAGTCTTTTTATGAAAAAGTCCTGATGGGCCAACGCGGGGTGCAATACATGATCAAGGACAATAAGAACCGACTGGTCGGTCATTATGAAAATGGGGATTTCGATACCGCTGCTTCGGCCGGACGCAGCCTGCGCACCCACATCGACATCGAATTGCAACAACTGGCTGAACAGTTGATGAATAATAAGGTCGGCGGACTGGTGGCCCTCGATCCCAAAACTGGAGGTATTCTGGCGATGGTATCTGGGCCGAACTACAATCCCAATGACCTCACGGGTACCGAGGGCAGCGCCAATTACAGCCGAATGGTGCTGGATGTTTCTGGTCCCATGTTGAACCGCGCCATTGCCGGACGATACGAACCCGGATCGACATTCAAACCACTTGGTGGCTTAGTGGCATTGGGTGAAGGCGTGATCAATGCCAATTACGGATATCCTTGCGGCGGACGGTACAACGCCTGCGGTCATGGAAAGCCAGCCTGTACACATACCGGGGGCGGACACGCGGCCAATCTACGTTTGGCCATTGCCAACTCGTGCAATGCCTACTTCGCACACATTTACCGAATGACGGTCGATCAAAGCAAGTACCGCAATGTCAAGGAAGGATATCTGCACTGGCGTGAATACCTCAATGCGTTTGGGTTAGGCGTGAAACTGGGAGTGGACCTGCCGGGCGAGAATGGGGGCAACATCCCGGACACGGCTGTTTACAACTTGGAAAACGACAATCGCTGGACCTCCTGTACGAACCTGACCCTCGGGATCGGACAAGATAAAATGTTGACCACCCCTTTGCAGATGGCCAACGCGATGGCCGTTATCTGCAACAAAGGATATTATTATACGCCGCATTTTGTGGAGCGAATCGAAGGGGATCTGCCGGATGATACCAGTTTAACCAATCCGTATCGTCGCAAGCACGAGGTGCTCACCGGCATTCCGGATACCGCGTATCGCGCGGTGATCGAAGGCATGAGTGATGTAGTTAAAATGGGTACCGCACGGATCGCGCAAATACCGGGTATTGAAGTTTGTGCCAAGACGGGTACCGCGGAGAACTATACCATTCTAGATCGTCGGCGCATCAAGTTGCCAAACAACTCTATGTTTGTTTGTTTTGCGCCCAAAGAAAATCCCAAGATCGCGATCGCGGTATTTGTGCAGAACGCCGGATATGGAGCCACATGGGCCGGACCGATTTCGCGCATGCTCATCGAGAAATACTTGAACGATAGCTTAAGCATCCGAAGCAAAGCCGATTCAGCCCGCATCTCCGCTGCGAATCTGATGCCGGCGTATTTCAGGCGATTGCAACAAAAAGAAGATTCGCTTCGGGCTCGACAATGGTTCAAGATCACCAACGACAGTTCTTACCTGAAGCGCATTACACAAGCTACTCATCCGTCCAAACGCCCCCCCAATAAGCCCGCTCAAAAAGAGCCGACCATGGCTTGGTTGTCTGAAGAACGCAAACGAAACGGTGTGGAGGCCGGAAAAACCCGATGAGGCCCCAGCAAGGAACCATATCGAAGGGCGTGGACTGGAGTCTGTTTTGGATTCTGCTTGGACTATCCGTGATTGGTATGCTCGCCATTTTTGCAGCCACTTATCGAGAAGGAGATCCGATCATCGCTAGTTGGATCGGCTTCAAGACCGATTACAGCAAACAGTTTTATTTTTTCTTGTTGAGTGTGTTGCTGGGATTCATGGTTTTGTTGGCCGATAGCAAGTTCTTTCCGGCTACGGCTAATCTGGGATATGCCCTGGGCATTCTGTTTCTCCTATTGGTTTTTCCTTTCCACTCGCGCATCAAAGGAACCGAATCGATCATTCGTATTGGCGCCTTCAACTTTCAGCCGGCTGAGTTCGTTAAGATCTTTGCCGCCCTCAGTCTCGCAAAATTCCTTTCGCGTCCCGAATTGGATTTTCGGCATACTGGTTCGCAGATCCGGGCGGCGCTCATTGTACTTTTTCCTGCGCTGCTTTGCATTCTACAGAGCGAAACGGGATTGGCCCTGGTCTATACGTCATTTTTTCTGGTGATGTATCGAGAAGGGTTACCGGCTAGCATTCCGGTGATGGCGATGGCGATGGTCTGTCTAGTGGTCGCTTCGATCCTGATCAATCCAAATACCTTGGCCATCTTGCTCACGATAGGTGCCCTGCTG
>ENA-UPTJ01000714-UPTJ01000714.1-marine-metagenome-genome-assembly--contig:-NODE-714-length-19982-cov-5.741406_pt1 | contig 19982 bp, 11 predicted proteins | sample MGYA00238168_ERZ767080 | MGnify/ENA primary metagenome ERZ767080 (study PRJEB28935, sample SAMN06266237) | marine metagenome | isolation source: Columbia River Estuary | place: USA:Columbia River Estuary... | reverse complement strand
TAAGGCTTCACCAAATTAACTGCGGCAGTTGAACCATCTTTAGAACGAATCAACAGCAAGTAATTTCCGCTAGTCCACTTTTTTCCATCAATAGAAATATTCGAGGCTGATGTATTGCTTTGATAAACGGTGCGCTCAAAATAATCAATTACAAATACATCCACATTTTTCCCATTGAAACCTTTCAAATCAACCTGAAATTCATCAATAACTGGGTTTGGATATGCATTTATAACTACCTCTGGAGTGGTTACCTTAGATTGTTTTGCAGGTTCGCAAAGATCTCCAGTGGGTACGTGAGTCATATCAGAAAACTTCACATAACAAGCCCAATCTGGATAATCAACAAAAGGATTTCTATTGCCTTGAACCGTTGCTTGAGAAATGTATTCTTGACGAGCAATTTCCCAATTATTCGGAGGATATTTCTTGTTCCAACGTTTCAAAACAAATTCATTTTGTAATTCGTTGATGAATTGATTGCTCGTAGGAATTGTAAATGGTGTTGATTCATTATGGTAAGTGATACACTCATAAAAATTCGCTCTAGCTGCTGAACCTTTAGCAAAATCACGAGGCTCATAGGCGAAATTTCCTGAACTATCTTTACCAAATTTACCACCAACAAAAGAAGAAGTAACATCTTTCAAATCATTCAATGGATAGTTAGATCTTACAGCATTTGCTTTGGTTTGGTGAACCGTTCTTAAAACATGAAGGTCGCTGTAATGGGGGCCGTCTTGGTTTGCAGTTCCCATATAACTGAATGGGTAACAATGCTCTCGTGAAAGTACTGCATGTGAAAATGGAGGCGTGTAAACGTAGTTGTATCCAGTGTAAAAACAGTCTACTACACGATCACCGTTGGTTGTATCTCTAGCTTCAAAATTGTCAACTACGGTTGATGAGTAATTACTGTAGTATACTTGACGGTGATTTTGTAACAATGTTTGTATATCACTTAAAAATGTTCCAGCTTTTGGATCAATACCGTCGTAATAATTAGCGGGTTGAAGCCCAGGTGTAGTAGATTTTGATGATAAGGGTTTGCTTTGATTGTAGTTGGTAAACGAACCATAGCCATTGTATCCAAAAATGGTTATGGTATAATCAGTATTTGCGACAATGTTATCAATTTCCAAATTTGTATTCATTTCTGAATTAGAAACAATTCTTGAATTTCCAAGGTAAGAACCCTCATCGTAGAATTGTCCGTCAGTAGGCAACGTTGAGGGAGTGCCGCCTGCTTGAGTTACCATTACCAAGTATTTTTCAGCATCGCTCTTTTTGAACGAGGTATAAATTCTAAATGCTTTTGCATCAATAGACAATGTAGAAGGGCCGTTTACCGGCTCCGTTGCTGTAGTACCTTTAATGGTTTGCAGATTTAAATCAAACGTATCAATATCAGGGTCGTTCGATGCTATGTGAATATTAACGGCATGTGTTCCCGAAGTTGTAGCCGTTAAATGTACCAACAATGAAGCAGATTCTAAAGGTTTGATGGTAATGGGCGCTGTACTCTGTAACTCGAAACTGGAAGCTTGAGCTCCTGAAAGTCTTAAATCAGAAATCACCAAATCCTCCATCTTACTATTATTTGCAACATTTAAAGTTATTAGGGTATCATTGCCGGTTTGTAATTTTCCGCCGTCAATTTGAAGTTGATTATTATAGGATACTTTGATTTCAGGTGTTACACCTGCTGGGGCTGGAAGCACTTCAAAATCATCAACCGCTAAATTGTAATTAGACGCTTTAGATTTATAAAAAATCCTGAAATAGCGCGCCTTCGAACTCACTCTAACAATGTGCTTGGTTGCATTGTTATCTACGTTATCAACAAACTCCTTTACGTTCGTCCAATTGATGCCATCAGCACTTTCATCGCAGGTAACTGTACCCTTCCATCCTGGATATGATGGTGGATTATTTGTCCCAGCGAGATAAAACATGATTGTGTCTGCTTTTCCAGACCAATAGGCCATAACATACTCTCCGCTGTAGTCCAATCTGCATGCATTTGGACTGCTATTTAATAAATTAGCACTGGTGTAAACAACTTTGCCACCAGCAGGACCTAAATCAGCTGAAAAACCAGTAGGAGTGGTAGCAGCATCAAAATCCCATTTCATGGGTAAAGTTGCTTGGGCGCTTAATTTTAGAGTAAATACTCCAAATAAAGCAATGAATATAAACTTTCTCATAATTTTAAAATGAAACCCTAATTCCGGTTGTATATCTCAAACCTTGAGATACGAAAACTTCTAAATTTCGGGGATTAAAAACACTAGTTGCAGATGAAGGATCACCAATATCACCTGCAGTACTTCTATGTTGAGCATCGCTCACATACAAATTGTTGGTCATATTTGAAATATTAAAGTAAACCCGCATTTTGACGTGATCTTTAATATCAAATACATAACCTCCATTAAAATTCATGTACCAATAATTTGGGATTTTGAATGACTCTCTACCTGCCATATCGCCCCTTAGAGCAATAGGTTCAAAGTCAGCAAATTGCTTTCCGAAATACACGTATTGCAATGAAAAATAAGCGCCTTTTAAATAGGTAGGTTCCCATCTTATTAAACCGGCAACCTGATTTTGTGCCGCATCACCTACGTGAACGCCTGTTGCATCAAAGTTAAATTGACCAACAGAATCACCCGCATCATTTCTTACCGTTGCATTACTTCCCGATTTCCAAATCCAATCACCTGCAGACAATGAAAACTCAAGAGTAATTCCATCTCCAGCCTTTATTGCTGCTTGAAGTTCAGCACCCATGTGCCTTGCTTCCAATCCATTAATATTGTATGTTAACGGATTGTCATCAGCATCTCGGAATGTGGGTTGAAAATCAACAGGGCGATTTTTCCAGATGGTGTAATATGCATTAAGATTTAACGCAATTCGTTTGTTTTTATATCCAGACCCACCCTCAACTGCATAAACCAATTCATTTTTAGCGTCTTGAATTTGAGTATTTCGGTTGTCAAATACATTATTGAATCGAGTGGGTCGATTTAAATAACCAAGATTGACAAACGTATTGAACTTGCGGGTAAAATTATAATTTGCTCCTGTTTTTAGAGTGACACCTGAAAAATTAACCCATGGGGTTTTCTGAGGATTTCCGGATGAGTCCTTCTTGAAATAATCAATTCTTTGATAGGCAGTTTGGCTTCCACTTATATTTACAAATGTAGATAGTTGATTTTTAGTGTATTCAGCTTCCAAATAGGCACCTGCCCAACGCACCAAACCATCATTATGATAATTAAATTTATCACCAATTTTGTAGAGATGATCCTTTTCATAATTGGGATTCATTTCATTTGCATCAGGTATAAAATAGTCACCACCTATCAAATTATAAACTTCTCTGTAGTGCTCAGCTCTGTAGGTTCTCAAATCAATTCCACCGGTCAAAGTGGTTCTCTTTGTTAACTTATACTGCGTAGTATTCAATAGTCCGTACCATCGGTGATTATTTACACCTCTTAGTAATATTCCAGATGATTTTCTTAAATCATTTGAATATTTAGGATCGTAAGCTGAGGTAACACCCAAGTCAATATTCTGTTCGTAAACGGATTGGAAATTATAATTTCCGTAGGGGTTGGGAGATTGTTTAATGCGTTCTCCGGCTGTGCCTCCACCATTTCCTTGTGACATATATAAAATGGTATTTGAAAACCATTTGGAATTGGGTTTAAAATCATATTTCAAATAAATCTGTGGCTTGTGAAATTGATTCACTCTTTCATTTAATTTGAATTGATTACCCGAATATTCTAATTGACCGTTATTTTGATTTAGTGTCACACCTGTATCTAGGTAACCCCAATGTTGATTGTATTTTCTACCCATATTGATAGGCATTGCAGCAACAGTGGTATCCATGCCAAGTTTTCGTGCTAAATCATCATCGTATAAACTCAATCTAGCCTTAAAGGATCTTTGACCATGTGATTGCGGTGCTCCAACTGCTGTAAATGATAATGAATGTTTTTTACCCCATTCTTTCTCAACTTTAAAAAAATAGGCATACATGTCATCAAAAAGTCCGTCTACATATCCAGTAGATGTGCGCTTGGTAAAGGATGCTACCATTCCCCAATTACCTTTAAGTCTACCAGTACTGTAGTCTAAACTGAACTTTTGATATCTAGAATCACCCATTTCAATATTTGCTGCAATTGACGAAGATCGGGTTATACCTTTAGTAATAATATTCATTGTTCCACCAACTGCAGGATTAGCGATTCTACTGCTACCTAACCCCCTTTGTACTTGGGTTAAGGCAGTTACACCACTCAATCCAAACCAATTGCTCCAATAAACCCAACCGTTTTCCATGTCATTGACTGGAATACCGTCGATCATCACCGCAATATTTCTCTGGTTAAATCCGCGAATTGTTATTCTAGCATCTCCTGAACCACCGCCTTGTTGTGTTGCATATACTCCTGGGGTATTATTCAACAACATGGGCATATCGGCACTTCCTAATCTCTCACTGATTTCTTTCCCACTCAAATTGCTGTAGGCAATAGGTGTCTTTCTATCTTTTGCAACAGACGCTACAATTTGAACCGCTTGAATACTTGCACTTAAATTCTCTAAAGCAAAATTTACGTCAGTAATCAAATTCCTGTCTGCCTGTACGTATAATGTATCGGATAGATATCCATCTAATCGAGCTACAATTTGATATTCACCCATAGGCAAATTCAAAGAGTAAGTTCCATTTTTTGCGACTTGAGCACTAACCGATTTTGCCGTTACAATTGCTCCTTCCAAAAACTCCCCAGATAATTCATCAACTACTCGACCCTTAATTACTGATTGAGCTTGTAACATCGAAAAACCAAATATCCCGATGATTACTAGGAATAGCCGTTGTAAAAACATCTATTATATTAGTTTTTTAGGAATCGCTCTTGCACAGATTGGCCATCTTGGAGAATTAAATTCATGAAATAAATTCCTGAATTCAATGATTTTAGATCAATCACACCTTGAAACTGACCCTTCATCATGGTTTGACCAAAGGAATTTAATACTTCATATTTAATTGCTGGTATACTTGTTTCAAGATACAATTGACCGTCTACTGGATTTGGAAATAATTTCACAGACGGAATCACAGTTATTTTTTCAGAACTTAGGGTCTTACAACCTGACTCATGAACGCCTAAAGAGTCAAACATATCTCTAGGGTGTAAATCCCACTCAGCAGAAGGGTCAAAATATTGTGGATTCCATGCCTGAGGAGTGGTTGCTGTTAAGCCTCTTTTAACTGGGGCAATGGTATCACAACCAGTCAAAACTTGATACTTTCTAATCATCGTTCTATTTGCGGTGTACCATGTACCCAAACCTGTGCTATAAGGAAAAGAATCGCTCCATCCAACTGAAGCTGGTCTCTCACCAATTTTACCCATAATATCAACCAATACCCAAGTGCTGTATTGTTCGTTGTACTTATCAAGAGACATCGCATCATCACCATTGAACGACATAGAATAAGAAGTATTATAATCCTTACTCAAGAATAAATCTGCCTTTAGTCTTAATTCCTCAACTACAGGAGTATCAATACCAGTTTGAGTAGTATCTCTTCTATCCAATACCAATACCACAACATCGTGTGGTTGTATTGTGCCTGAGAGTTCATCGCTATATTGTTTATCCCAAGTAGCTGAACCATTCTGCCATCGTGTTAAACGGTACTGCGATAAGTCTACCGCCTGATTGGTTGGGTTGTAAATTTCAATGGCTTTATTGTTCCTTGAACCTTCAATATACTCACTCATGAATAGCTCCTGACAGGGAGGCACAACTTGAGCATTTAAATTTGAATTAAAGAATTGCGAAATTGCAATTGCGGAAAACAACAATAGATTTCTCATAATTATTCGCAAATTTCCCAAAAAATATCCGCACCTCAAACAAAATGAACTTATTTTACACCAGGTTAACAAATTTTAACCCCATGTTAAAACTGAAATACTTTTCATACTCCCTGTTACTATTGATATTTTATGGTTGTTCGTCTCCCAAATATCTATCAAATATTTCTGAGAATATCTCTGTAAATCAATCGATTAATTCAGATTCTACTGTTAATATGTGGATTTCACCATTTAAGGATTCTGTTGAATTAAAAATGAGTAAAGTTATCGCAAAAAGCACGAGTGATTTATTGAATATCAGGTACAAAGGTAAAATTGATCAAGAACGATCTAAGGAGGCCAACTTAGCTAGGGTATGTGCCGATTACATTCACGGAACAGCAAAACAATGGATTGAACAAAACACCAATTATAAAGTTGATTTTACCATTTCAAATTACGGGGGTTTTCGGGTTTCTTTATTTGCAGGAATTATTACATTGGGACAAATATTTGAACTTTCACCCTTTGACAATGAGATAGTTATAGTACAACTAAGTGGTTTACAAATGGATACTTTGCTCAATCAAATTGCTCAAAAAGGAGGTTGCCCAATTTCAAATGCCGAGATTAAAATATCAAACGACCATTGGGTTGATTTTAAAACAAATGGAAATAATTTTGATAGTAGACGCACCTATTGGGTTGCTACCAATGATTTCATGCAACAAGGAGGTGATGGTTTTACTGCTTTGAAATATCCTTTGAAAAAAATTCAAACAGGAATTTTAGTAAGAGATGCACTGATACAAGGATTTTCAAAAGAATATGAAGATACCGGAGATATAAATCCAAAAACACAAGATAGATTTATATTTAATTAATTTATTTAATCGTGAATAGAAAGAAATTCATAAAACTATCATCTTCCGTTATTGCAGGAAGTATTCTTATTCCTGAGGAGTTAGAAAGTAGTATACACCCAATCAAGAATGAATTGGTAATCATTCACACAAATGACTTTCATAGCCGATTTGAACCATTCCCAGCAACGCACAAGACCTGGGGAAATCAAGGTGGTATTGCAAAATTAAAAACACTTATTGATGATTACAGGGCTCGATATAAGAATATTTTATTGTTAGATAGTGGCGATGTTTGGCAAGGAACTCCCTACTTCAATGTTTTTAAGGGATATCCAGAACTTGAATGGATGAAAAATGCCAATTATCAAGCAACAACTATTGGAAATCATGACTTTGATCTAGGAATTGATCATCTGGTTGATTTGCGTAAAAAATATGATATTCCCACGGTTTTGTGTAATTATCAAATAGAGCATTCTGGTTTTAAAGAATTAGTAAGACCCTATTTAATCATTAAAAATAAAAATATAAAAATTGGAATCACAGGTGTTGCAATTGATTTCAAAGATTTGCTCCCTCAAAAAGCTTACGAAGGCATCACGTATCAAGACCCTATTGAACCCCTTCAAAAAGTAGTCAATAATTTAAGAGAAGATCAAAAATGTGATTTAGTAATTGTTCTTTCTCATTTGGGATACAAATACGAATCTGATAAAATTGATGATCTTAAACTTGCTCAAAACACTTATGGAATCGATGCCATTTTAGGTGGGCATACACACACATTTTTAGATAAACCAACAATAATTGCAAATAAACTTGGTAAGACAACCATTGTAAATCAAGCCGGATGGGCAGGATTACAATTAGGGAAACTTCATTTTCACATTTAAATTTCATGAATAATCACCAGATTACAGATATAGAAGAACCAGAAGGTTTATTCGAACATTTTGCATTTACAGTTGACCCAGGACAAGAGCCGATGCGTATTGATCGATGGTTAATGCATCGAATTGCACATGCATCTCGCACGAAAATTCAAGCAGCTATAGATGCGGGCAGTGTGGTTGTTAATGAAAAACCCACCAAAAACAACTACAAGGTCAAACCCAAAGATCATATACGAATTTTACTGCCAGAAGAACCAAGAGATACTGAAGTTTATCCTGAAAATATACCCTTAGATATTGTTTATGAAGACGATGATATAGCCATCATCAATAAACCTGCAGGATTGGTGGTTCACCCAGGTGCCGGAAACCCTTCTGGAACATTGGTAAATGCTTTGGTTTATTATTTCGGACAATTACCCGTAAAAGCGGAAAACCATCGACCCGGTTTGGTGCATAGAATTGATAAAGACACATCTGGTTTATTGGTTATTGGAAAAAATGATTATGCCCTGAGCTTTCTAGGTAAACAATTCTTTGACCATAACATCCACCGAAAATATTGGGCATTAGTTTGGGGTGATTTACCCAATGATTCTGGCACTATTAAGGGATATCTTGCTCGTGATCCAAAAGATCGAAGAAAGTCTAAACATTTTGATAATCCCGAAGACGGCAAAATTGCCATTACTCATTACAAAGTAATTGAGCGATATCATTATTTAACATTGGTTGAGTGCACACTTGAGACAGGAAGAACCCATCAAATACGCGCACATTTTTCATCCATAGGTCATCCGTTGTTTAGTGACGAGATGTATGGAGGTTCGGCAGTTATCAAGGGAAGTGGAATACCAAAATTCAATAAGTTCATTAATATACAATTACAGAAGATGCCACGTCAGGCATTACATGCTAAAGAATTGGGATTCATACATCCCACAACAAAGAATGAAATTTTCTTTCAAAAAGATTTACCACCGGACTTTCAACATGCAATAACAAGTTTGAAAAATTTCTTTAATTAGATTATATTTTTAATTAGTTTTTGAAATTGATAAGTAATTTTTTTGTTGCAGTTATACTTTTTAATAACTGAGTATTAGTTGATTAAAAGTGTTGCATTTTAGCGCTTTATAATCCATAATTATTTCGATAGATTGCCCAAAAATCTGTTAAAAATTAATTTTTATATAAAAATGCGCAAAAAGTTACTAAAATTGATTCCATCTTTCCTTTTGGGGATGGTATTCAGCATGGGTGTCGCTAATGCTCAATCAATCTGTTCAGCAACCAACTCCTACGGTTGTTCTATTGATTGGTTTGACGCGGTTGTTATCAAAAACAGTTCTGGACAAACAGCATCATTTACTGGTTTAACCTGTGCCAATACAGGTGCAACAAATAAATTGATGACCAACGGAGCTTGTTTAGACATCATGCCAGGTGAGGAAATTGAAATGTACATTTCAAATGGTTGTACATATGGTGAAAATGCAGGTGTATGGATTGATTTGAATGGCGACTTATCGTTTTCAGCAGATGAATGCATTTCAGGTCCAAGTGGACCGTTGGGTCTTATCGCTGCTTATCAAAACAAAACAGCAAAGTTAAAAATACCTTGTGGTAAACAAACTACGGGTACTGTTATGATGCGTGTTCGATGCATGTATAGTAGTTTCACAGCAAACCAAGGATGTGGAACCGCAACCAACTACGGTAACATCATGGACTTTGAAGTAAATTTGCTAAAAGTACCTACCCCATCTGCAAATTTTGCAGTACCTAAAAGCGATAATTATGTTAAGGCTCCCATCAAATTTCAGGCCGGCGGCGCTGGAACTTGGACGTACCAATGGAAATTTGACAAAGCTGATAAGGTAATTAATAACAGCGCAAATCAAGGGCAAGCTGCTTGGAACAATCCAGGAACCTATGCAGTTGACTTAAAAGTAGATTACTGTGGCATCCAAGATTCTGCTACAAAAACAGTAAAAATTATTGCGCCAACTGCAGCTCCAGTTGCTGACTTTATTGCAGACAACAACGATGTAGAGTTAGGATTTGATGTACAATTATTTGACCTAAGCACCAACGGGGCTATTTCATGGGCTTGGGAAATCTTCTCTCCGACTGGAATTGACGATCAAACGGAAACAGTGCAAAATCCAAAATTCACATTATCTGAAATAGGGATGTATAAAGTTTGTTTAACATCCGCTAATGACATTGGATCTTCACAAACTACTTGTAAATCAAAATATATTGAGTGTTTAAGCACTTTAGATAATTATATGGGTCCACAAAAAATCAGTGCCACTAAAATTGGCCGATTATTTGACCATGCTGGCCCAACAGGTGACTATGCAAATGGAAGAAAACCATCAATAGACTATTTCAAAATCTTTCCTTGCGGAGCAAAGGAAATTCGTGTAAAATTCAAAGAATTAAAATTAGCTGATAAAGGAGATAAATTGCGCTTTTATGATTCAGAGGAAGCAGACCCTGCTGCTGAGATTTCTCCAGCTGATGGTATTAATGGTGCAAATCAGTCATTGTATGATACATTAGAATTAGTATTCAAATCTGGTGCAGTTTACATCACTTTTGAATCAGACGGTGCAGGAACTAGTCGTGGATTCATCATTGAATGGGAATCAGACCTTGAAACTCCTACAGCTCCGAAAGCCAAATGGACAACTCCATATTACAAAATAGGTAATGGTGTAGAAGCGGTATTCACAAATGCAACAAGTAACACCAAAGGTCTCCCAGATTATTATTGGTCTATTGACGGAGTACAAGAAGGAACAGGGTCAGAATTCACTTATAAATTTACTGATGATGGTACTTTCGATATATGTTTAATTGCATCAACATGTACAGGTGTAGATTCATTCTGCAACAAGATAACAGTTTCAACACCTACACAAGCCGGATATGTAGATTTTAAAGCTAGTAACTTACGTCCAAATATTGGAAGCATCGTTAACTTCACAACGGAAAGTGATTACGCTGATATTTACGAATGGAGCATTTTCCCTAGCACATTTACCTATGAAAACGGTACTTCTAGTAAAAGTAAAAATCCACAGATTTCTTTCAAATCAGGTGGTGCATATACATTTACTTTAAGTGCTTACAATGATGCAGGTGGAAGATCTTTAACTGAAAAGAAGGTGATTAAGAATAAATACGTAGTTTGTGTTGATTACTGTGTACCTATCACTTCAATGACCAGTAAAGACATTTCAATTAATACGGTAAAAGTTACCGATAAAACTGGTCGTATATTATTGAATAATACTACTGGAGGTAATGTATCCTACACAGATTATACTGATTTGCGCAAAACAAACATGACTTTTGGTGGTCAATATAAAGTTGAAATTGAGCGTAAATCAAGTGCAAATGACATCAATTATAAAGTATGGATAGACTTCAACATTGACGGTGATTTTGACGATGCCAACGAAGAGGTTATTTCTATTCCATCTTCAAATGCAACTTCTGTGAATGGAACATTTACAGTTCCATCAATCGCACAAAGTTTTGAAGGCAACACTCGTATGAGAATTGGAGCAAGCTACAGTAACTTCAGTAATTCACCTTGTGGTGTGAACCAAGTAGGCGAATTTGAAGATTACTTAGTATCATTAAATAATGACCTATTACCACCGTCAATTACATTGGTTGGAAGTGATACAGTTAGAGTTGAGAGATCTACTTCTAATTGTTACCAAGAAGTAGTTTCAAAAACTTATTTCGGATTTGACCCGACAGAAGGTGATATTTCAAACAAAGTTGAAATCACAAGCGACCTAGATTGTCAAGCGGCTGGTATTTACAATATTAATTTCCAATTGACTGATGCCTCTGGAAACAAAGCTCCAGCCAAAAATAGAACTATAATTGTAGTACTAGACCGAACTGCCCCTGTTTTAACACTTCAAGGACAAGACACTGTTAATGTTGAGCAATGTGGAACATTCCAAGATCCAGGAGCTGTAGCTAGCGACAATGTTGATGGTGATTTATCATCAGCCATTAAAGTTAGCGGCCAAGTAAATCCATCTGTAGTTGGAGAGTATCCATTAGTTTATAGTGTATCTGATGCTCAAGGTAACTTAAGTGAATTGACTAGAATTGTGATTGTAAAAGACACGAAAAATCCAGGAATTTACAAATTGAGTAACCGTATCACTGACGGCATGTCATTACCAGTGCAAATTAATACTGCTTTCGTTGATGATATTTATGCCCTAGATGAATGTAACGGTAATATATTCTTGTCTAGAACACCTGGCTTTAACGGAGTAGTAAACAATCAAGTTCGTGCAACTTACCCAATTATTTATAATGCCAAAGACCCTTCAGGTAATAAAGCTGATGAAGATGGATTTACCATTAACTGGGTAGTAGATGATTATGTAGCACCAAGTATTGAGTTAAATACTTTAGATACTATTTACCACGACGTAAACCAACCATATTATAGCCGCAGTGTAACTGTTGGAGATAATTATTACCCTGCAGCAAGTGTTAGTATTACCAAATCAGGAAGTATTGACCCTTATACTTTGGGTAGCTATTTTGAAACATTCACAGCTACAGATCCTAGTGGAAATAAAACCGTCAAAACAAGATGCGTTAAGGTAGTTGACAGAATAGCACCACAATTAACTGCACCCGTAGTAAGTGCTTGTATCAATACTCCATTCTGGGCAATGAGTGGATTGATTATAAAAGATAATTACTATTCAGCAGCTGACTTGAAAGATTTAATAAAAGTAGTTTCTAACAACGTCAATATTTTTGAAGCTGGAACATATTCTATTGTTTATCAAGTAACTGATCCAAGTGGCAATAGCAGTATGGCAGTTACTCGTGAAGTAATTGTAGATTACGCTCCAAATTGTCAGAACACTTTCCTTGGAACAAACGAAGATTTGAAAAAATCAATCAAAGTATTCCCTAACCCAACTACCGAAGTTTTAAATATTTCGTCAGTTAAATCTGTTGAGAATGTTCGTCTACAATTAATAAATGCAATCGGACAAACCATGATTGATGATGTAAAATCATTCAATTCACAAGAAGTTCAAAGCATCAATGTACGTGACATCCCTGCTGGAATTTATTATCTGACCTTAACTGCAGAGGCAGATAGTTATACCACCACAGTGATGATCAAGTAAAAGGATATATCATTCACAATAAAAAAGGGGCTTAACAGCCCCTTTTTTTATATGCTGCCGATATAAAATCAGGCAGAGAATGGAAAATACGAGTAATAAAACTGCTATTACTCGTATTTTAATTCGATCTTATTACTGCGAGGTAATGCTTGACAGGTTAGCACAAAACCTTGCTCTATTTCATTATCAGACAAGCCTTCTCTTTCTAACATATGTAAGCTTCCAACCTTTACCTTGGCTCTACAAGTGGTACACACGCCTACGGTACAACTATACGGCGGATCAATGCCCTGTTTCATAGCTGCATTCAGTATAGTGGTGTCTTTATCACATGAAATCACATGAGTTTTTCCATAAACTTCAATAGTAACTTCTGCCTTACCTGTAAAGTTCTCTTCAATTTTAGATACATCTTCTATACTCTCAGATTTGGAGGTAGGAGCTGAAAAATATTCAATATTAATTTTATCTGAAGGAACAGAAATTCCCATCAAACCAGATTTTATTACTTCCATCATTGGTCCTGGACCGCAAATAAAATAATGATACTGATCAAACGAACCGCCTATTTTACCCTTTACTATATTTTGAACCTTATCTTCGGTTAACTGTCCCTTTAATCCAAACCAGGTTAATGGAGCTTTGTCATAGCTTAAAAGCACTTGAAAACGACCATTAAACTTCGATTCCATTTCTTTTAATAAGGCTTTAAATATTACAGATTCTGGATCGCGATTTGCATATATCAAACTTACCTTACTGTTAGGCTCATCATTTAAAATGGCTTTTGCTATTCCAAGTACTGGAGTAATTCCACTTCCACCAGCAAACAACACAAAATTCCGACTTAAAGATGCATTAGGCTCAACCGTAAACTTACCCATTGGAGGCATCACTTGGAGGACACTTCCCTCCTTTACATCAGTATTGAAAAAATTGCTCATCTTTCCACCCTCAACCCGCTTAACGGTGACTGCTGGCATTGCATCAATGCCAGAATAGGTGCATAGAGAATAACTTCTGCGAACTTTTTCACCGTTAATTTCGGCCTCAAAAGTCAAATATTGACCTGCTGAATATGAAAATGTTTCTTTCAATTCAGCAGGAACATCAAAATAAAATGTGGTTGCATCAGCAGTTTCAGCAACGGCCTTCGCAACTTTTAATTGATAAAATCCTTCACTCATTATTTTACAAAATTACTGCCTTTTAAGTATGTTTTTATGTACAAAAACCAATGTGTGCATTAGTTTCAAAATTGTGTTGGAGAATATTCAACAAATTGCAACATCAATGATTGACGCTTTTTTTACTCCCATACCCGAAAATATATACCAACCTTTCAAAGGCAAAAAAGCATTTTTTGGAGGAAATATACAGGCTCACTATCTGACTTTCCCTAAGTTACAAAAAGCAAAAATAGCCATCATAGGTCTTGGTGATAGATCGAACTTTGTACGATCGGAGTTGTATTCGCTCACTTGGAGATTTGAAAAACTCACTATTGTAGACCTAGGCAATATTGTTAAAACTGACGACAAAAAACAACAAGAATTCGCTATATCCGAAGCAATTGCTGAACTAGTTGCTTTAAATATTACCGTTGTTATTATTGGTGAAAATCAATCAAGATTGTACGCCCACTTTAATTCCTACAGAAATCAGGATGAAGCCATTGAATTAGTTCACGTAAGCTCAACTTTAAATTTCGATAAAGATTCTGACCTTAATAGAATAGTTTCTACAAACCAAAATAAGCATTTATTCAACATAGATTTTCTTGGTACTCAATCTTATTTAATTACCCAAGACACCTCAAATACGTTGGAGAAATTATATTTTGAAAATTATCGTTTGGGGATGCTTCGAAATCAAATTGAAGAATCTGAACCTGTTCTGCGCAGTTCACACATCATGACCTTTGATTTGAATTCCATACGCCAGTCTGATGCTCCCGGCGTAGAATTTCCAAATCCCAACGGATTCTATGCAGAAGAGGCATGTCAAATTGCTCGCTATGCCGGATTGTCAAATAAACTAACCTCAACACAATTCTATGGTTTTGGATCCAACCCCTGCAGAATAACAGACGCATTGACTTCTCAAATGATCTGGTACTTTATTGATGGATTTTTAACCAGATACAATGACCATCCCGATAAAGAAGATCCAGATTATTTAATCTACAGAAACAAGTTAGAAAGTACGGGCCATGAAATAAACTTTTATAAAAGTCGTAAAAGTAACCGATGGTGGATGGAAATCCCCCATCCCTATGACAATCAAACTTTTTTCATTGGGTGTTCATATAAAGATTACCAATTAGTATGCGATGGTGAAATGCCTGATCGCTGGTGGCGCGCATACCAACGCCTCATCTAATAGAGAACCATTTTCTTTATTAAACAGATATTTAAATAGTCCGTAAATAAGTCTCTTAGTAGGTTAACACACCTTCAGCAAAATCGTAGCATCCAAAAACACCCAAAGAACCTTCTGAAAAATTTGACATGAACAAGATTGGTTCTGAGAAAGGCCCAGCGTCATATTGAAATTGACTCAAGTAATAATCACGGTAGGGCTTATCCATGGTGTAAATAGTTCCTTCAAATTGTTGTAAAGTAAAAGGTGGCTCATTACCCCAACCCGCATAAAAACTACTTCTATTCAGCATTTTTGAGATAAAATCATTGCTGCCTTGTTTCATAACTTCTTGAAAATAAATTTCAATCGGAAAATAATTCTTTGCTGAATCTAAAAAACTGCCCTCTATTTGAGGTGAAACATAAAACCGCTCGTCCAAACCTTTGTATTCAAATTCAATGGTATAGGGTATAGTAGTGTATTCCCAACCCATGCCTCCCTGATTTTCAGGGTCTCTCATTTCGAAATACGATATTCTTGCCTTTGAAAAATCTGCTCGCGGAGGTACTGTTGATTGTGCCTTGAAAATCTTTCCATCAGGCATCTGAACAGTTAACTCATAAGAATTCTTAGATGTTAAATTGATTTTCCCGAAATTTAATTGATAAATTCCAGAATTGGTTGAAAAGAAAGTATCTGAAATTTTGTTGGTCAAATCTGTCATAACTACAGTGCAACCATTAACCGTTTCTGCAGTATCATCCCATTTCCGTTTACCATAATATGGCTTGGTGTACGTAATTTGAACTTCCACGTAAGGCATTTGTGGGGTCATTAAACACATGATTACAGGTTTTCTTTCAAACTTTGGTGGTTCAACTTCAGCATCCCTTTCGCATGAAGTGAAAAAAACCAAAAAAAGTCCCAAATATGCAATTGATCTTAACATAATATTATTTGAATTTAAACGACCAAGAAATAGAAGGAATTATTGGAAATAATGTGACTTTCTTCAAGCCCCAGTACTCTTCACCCGTTTGCCAATTATAACTGGTACTTCCATAATAGAAAAACGGATTAAAACGATTGTATGCGTTGTAAAAGCTTAGCTCCCAAGTTTCACGTCCACGCAATTTCTCACGGTGGAATTGCATACCAATGTCTAACCGGTGATAAGCTTCCATTCTGAATGAATTTCTAGAACCATAATCAGTCATCCAATTTCCCTGATTTTGCATTTGCGGACTCCAAATGATAGGGTATCGACTCATACTGTGCCCGTTACCAGGTATCAAGCCTTGAGGAGCTGTAATCGCATTTCCAGTACCATAAACCCATGTTGCAGAAAAGGTCAACCTCTTGGAAGCTTTGTAAATTCCAACGATTGAAATATCATGTCTGCGGTCGTATTTAGCCCAAAAAACTTTTCCTTGATTTAGCTCAGGGAATTTCAATTGCGTCCAACTTAAGGTATATCCTAACCATCCTGATAACTTGCCAATTTTCTTCTGTAAAAACAACTCAGCACCATAACTCCATCCTTGACCTGCGGTAATGGCATTTTCCCAGTTCCTCGAATCTGTTGGAGCTTGCATATCAAATAAATCATCAGAACCCAATAAAAATGACGCTCCTTCTTTATACTGAATAACATTATTCATGTGCTTGTAGTATCCTTCTAAGGTGATACTATAACCACCCTTCAAATCCTTAGCAATTCCCGCCGCCGTTTGTTCGCTGCTCATAGGAGCAATTTTACCAGTTGCGGGTACCCATAAATCTGTTGGAAGAGAAATTCCTGAATTACTCAATAAATGTATGTATTGATTCATCCTTGCATACGAACCTTTTAAGCTCAATGTTGGATTCAAATTATAAGCGATTGACAACCTTGGTTCTGGAAAAATATATTGGGTTTGATCAACCTGGTAATGACTCACTCTGATACCAGGAAACAATTGAAGTTTACCCAATTTCCATTGATCTTCAATATAAATACCTGACTCAATTGATACTATATTTTTTATTTCTCGATTTACGTTAAAGTCGAAACCTCCTTTAACAACAACAGCACCAGGTGAAAACTGATGACGGATACTGCTTACTCCAAATCTAACCTGGTGGTCTGGCGAAGGCCTCCAATCGAAATCATACTTTATTCCGATATCATTGATTAAACTCTGATATTTCAAGCTAAAAGTATCGAATGGACTTCTATCTTCGACACTTATTCCTAATTTATAATGACTGTAAATCAAAGACGCATTAGAGAACAACCTAGGATTAAAAACGTGGTTCCAACGGGTAGTTAAGGTTCTATTTCCCCAACCAAAATCAGAAATCAATTTGAAATCTCCGTCCTTGATGGTGGCATAGAATTTATCTTGTCCGAAATATCCGCTTACATACAATTTGTCTTTGTCTGATAGTTCGTAATTGGCTTTGGCATTGAAATCATAAAAGTAATATCCCAAATTTCCACCATCACTCGCCAACATGATAAAAGGTTGCATCAACACATCCAAATAGGTCCTTCTGCCTGATATCATGAATGAACTTTTACCTTTCTTTATGGGACCTTCGAAGGTGAACCTTGAGCCAATCATTCCAATACCCACTTCCCCTGAATAACGCTGATTATTACCTTCTTTCATAGTAAGGTCAATAACACTCGATAATCTACCACCGTATCTTGAAGGGAATCCCCCCTTCACCAATTCAACAGATTTTAATGCATCCCCATTGAAAACTGAAAAGAATCCAAAAAGGTGACTTGCATTGTAAACTACTGCCTCATCCAAAATTAGTAAGTTTTGATCCGGACCGCCTCCACGAACATAAATTCCGCTTTGTCCTTCACCCCCTTTTTGAACCCCTGGCATCAATTGAATGACCTTCAGAACATCTTTTTCTCCTAATAATGCTGGAATATCCTTTATTTGATTCACTGGGATATCTACCCTACTCATCTCAACTTTGTCAGCAACGGTATTTTTCTTACTAACAATATTTACTTCTTCAATCTTATCTAAATCATTGAGCGGCACAATCTCTAAATTCACAGTGGTATCTTTTGATCCTGACCAATTGAACATTTTTGAATCATATCCTTGCATACCAACCAATATGGTTTGAACTTTACCGCCTTCTACGGTTAAAGAGTAGAAACCATAGGAATTGGTAGTTGTTTGAATGGGTTTTGGAAATGCATCAGTAGTTGAGATTGCAGATATGTTGATTCCCCCAAATCGCTCACCCGATGAAGCGTCTCGCACAAATCCTGAAATGGTAAATTTAGTTTGAGCTTGAGTAGATGCCACGAAGAAACATCCCAAGAAAAACATCAGCAAATGCTGCAGCGTATTTTTAAAATTCATAAATTGATAACAACGTATATTATAACACTTTAAATTTGATAATCCCCTAAATGATTAAATAGCTACTGCTCCTTTTATCGCAGGGTGTGGATCATATCCTTGAAGCTCAAAATCAGAATAGACAAAATCAAAAACGTCTTTAATTTCAGGATTGAGTTTCATTAAAGGATAGGGACGTGGTTCTCTAGTCAACTGTAACTTCACTTGATCGAAGTGATTGGAATATATATGAGCGTCACCGAAGGTGTGCACAAAATCACCGGGCTGCAGGTCGCAAACTTGAGCCATCATCATGGTGAGTAAGGCATAACTGGCAATATTGAACGGAACGCCTAAAAATAAATCGGCACTTCTTTGGTATAGTTGACAGCTTAGCTTACCATTAGCCACATAAAACTGGAACATGGTATGACAAGGCATCAGGGCCATTTGATCTATTTCACCCACATTCCATGCATTAACTAATATTCTTCTAGAATCGGGATTGTTTTTGATCATGTTTATGGCTTCTGAAATTTGGTCAATCACTCGACCGTCTTTAGCTTCCCAAGAGCGCCATTGTTTTCCATAAACTGGACCTAATTCGCCATTTTCATCTGCCCATTCATCCCAAATGCTTACCCCATTTTCTTTTAAATAGGAAATATTTGTTTCACCCTTCAAAAACCACAGCAATTCATGAATGATGCTTTTTAAATGAACTTTCTTAGTAGTAATCAGAGGAAAGCCATCATTGAGGTCAAATCTCAATTGCCCACCAAATACACTGATTGTTCCTGTTCCTGTTCGATCTGTTTTTTCAGCACCGTTTTCGAGTACATGCTGGAGGAATGATTCGTACTGATTATACATTTAATAGGTGAATTTCAAACAAATTTACGAATTCCCCAACTGTATGAGGGTTTTTAAGCCCAAAAAATTACTATTTTTGCCGTCTCTTATAAATACAATATGGCTGAACTGATTACCATGCCCAAAATGAGCGATACAATGACCGAAGGGGTGATTGTTCGTTGGACAGTTAAAGTGGGCGATACGGTTAAAAGTGGCGACATCATCGCTGAAGTTGAAACAGATAAAGCAACAATGGATATGGAGGTTTACTCCAAGGGTACCATTTTGCACATAATGGTGCAAGAAGGTGAAGCCGCTGCTATTGATGCCCCAGTTGCAATAGTGGGCGCTGCCGGTGAAGATTTCCAAGCTCTATTGAGCGGTGGATCAGCACCTAAATCGAACAGTGCTGCACCTGAAACAACTAGTTCATCTTCTGAAACAACTGCAACGCCAGCCGTTGAAAGTGCTAAAACCAGCACACCCGTGCCATCTGCAAACAACAACTCTGACGATTCACGCTTGAAAGCTAGTCCATTAGCTC
>ENA-UPTJ01000709-UPTJ01000709.1-marine-metagenome-genome-assembly--contig:-NODE-709-length-20053-cov-12.166567_pt1 | contig 20053 bp, 15 predicted proteins | sample MGYA00238168_ERZ767080 | MGnify/ENA primary metagenome ERZ767080 (study PRJEB28935, sample SAMN06266237) | marine metagenome | isolation source: Columbia River Estuary | place: USA:Columbia River... | reverse complement strand
ACATATTTGATAAAGTTGTTACTACTGGTGGTGAAACCGATATTGTAAAGATGGACATGTCTTACTTTACATGGCATACATCGGATAATGATATGTTTCACCAAAAACTCATTGATTTAATTGGATTTCCTCCACGATTTAAAGACGAACCAATCGAACAACATCATAAAGACTTAGCTGCATCATTACAACAATGGTATGAAGGTGCACTATATTTTATCATCAATAGAATTACAAATAGTTGGGAATCTGAAAACTTAGTATTAGGTGGTGGGTGTGCATATAATGGAACCGCCAATGGTAAGATAAAAACAGCTACATCAATTAAGAATGTATTCATACCATTTGCACCTTCGGATAGTGGTTCTGCAATTGGTGCATGTTTATATCAACATCATATTGTAATGGGTAATCCAAAAGTAAAAGGTGGTGATAATCAATCTCCATATTTGGGTGAGGAATGGAGTAACCCCGAATTACTTAAAATTATATTACAAAATCATAGAAAAAAAGTTGTAATGTTTGATACCGATGAAATGTTGTGTAAAGAAGTTGCAAGATTAATTAATGATGGTAATATTATAGGTTGGTTTCAAGGTAGAACTGAATTTGGTGCAAGAGCATTGGGTAATCGTTCTATATTAGGTAATCCACATTTGTCCGACATTAGAGATAGAATTAATAAGGTTGTCAAAAAGAGAGAAATGTTTAGACCATTTGCTCCATCGGTTACAATTGAAGATTATCAAAAGTATTTTCTATCAGAAGAAGATGTTCCATATATGAATCAGGTTGTCAAAGTTAAAAAGGATGTAAACATTCCGTCAGTAACCCATGTTGACAATTCTGCAAGGATACAGACACTTAAAAGAGAAGATAACCCACTTTACTATGACTTATTAAAGGAGTTCGAAAAACTAACAGGAACACCCATTCTATTGAATACATCATTTAACTTAAAAGACCACACAATGACAAATGACCCACAAAAAGCAATTTGGACATTCAATAATTGTGATATGGATTATTTAGTTTTGGGTAAGTTTTTAATAAGTAAATAATTATTAGTACATAAACACATAAAATGGCAAACGAATTTCAATTATTTGATGGTAAAAATTTATCATCATTATTTAAAGATATATACGAAAATCAACAAAACAAAAAGAAAAACATTTCCGAACTGATTGAATCACTTCGTAAATTAATTAAAAATGTAGGAGAAGCAACTGTGATTGCACCTATCATAAAAGATTTAATTGAGGTGTCGGTTAAAAACGATGACCACTTAATTAAACTTGCAACTATTGCACAAAGACTTGCAGCTGCAGAAGCAAAGGGTATTGGTGAAGATGGTTGGTTGAGTGAAAGTGAAAAAGAACAATTACTTGCAGATATGGAAGATACTATAAATGCAGTAGAAGAAAAGACAAAAGAAAAAATGGTTGATTTAGAAATAGAAATTGAAGAAATTAAAACCAAATTATAATGGAAACATTTTTAGCAACAGTATATTCTGTATATTTAAATCCAGATGTAAAACCTGATTTAAATGAAAAAGATATTCCAGAATACAATGGTAATAAAACATATGAAAAATCAAATGATATAAGATTATTAGGTGCAATAAAGTTTAGAGCAGAGAAATTTGTATCTGCAGACGATGACAAATTTATTGCATTTCCATTTGATAAAAATAATATAACATATCCAATTGTTGGTGAAACTATTTTTATTATTAATATGAATAATCACTATTACTGGATGCCATTCTCTAATTCATTTTATCCAAATTATAGAGAGGATAAATTAATTTCAGAAATAACAAAAGAAAAAAAAATACAAACATCCGATACTGGTGCAAGTTCTGCAGAATACGGCGAAACAAAAGATACAGGAACAACCGGTACTAGTCCAAGTGAGACCGAAAGTAATAAAAACTTATATAAAAAAAATGAAAAGATTAAATTTTTAAAACCACTTGAAGGTGATACCATTATAAGTGGTAGAGTTGGTAATACAATTCGTTTTAGTGAATTTTTCTTAACAGAAGATGGTAAAACTTCTTCTCCTGGAATTTATATTAGAAATAAACAAAATGCTGCGTTAGATTCAAAGCCGGTTGGTGAATTGATTGATGAAGATATAAATCTAGATGGTACATCGATTTATATTACATCAAATAAAACAAAAATTCCATTTAAAGAAACTATTAAAAAAAGTAAAATAGCTTTTACAGACTTTCCAAAATCAACGGAATTAAAGGGAAATCAATTATTTATAAATTCGGATAGAATAATGTTATCAGCAAAAGCTAGCGAATTTATTATATTTGGAAAAAAGAATACAGGAATTATTACCGATGGCCGATTTACAATCGATGCGGGAAAAGAAATATCTGGTCATAGTAATAGTGATATAATATTTCAAACTAATAAAAATATCATATTAAATAGTAATGGAAATGGTACGGTTTATATTGGTAAAATCGGAACACCCGGTGGGGTTGGTGCACCGGTACAAAGAATGGTATTGGCGGGAGAATTGATAGATATATTATCACAATTATTAGATGAATTAACAAAAATGGTATTTGCAACTCCAGTCGGCCCAACTGCTGCCGGTTCTCATAATATTATGGTATTTAGGAGTATAAAAAGTCAATTAGCAAAAATACAATCAACCACTAATTTTGTAAGTAAATAATATGTGGGCAACATTTAAAATAAATGTATTGGCTAAAATGGCATCAGGGGAATTTGGTACCGATATAGATGCATTCGCAGAATTTTATGCGGATGAATATGATAAAGTAATTAAAAGTGGTGGAGACATAGTAAATGGTGTAAGTGTTATAAATGGAAATAAGGTGGCATTTGCAGAAGCACTAAAAGTTGCTTTAAAAAAAGGACAACAATCAGGTGGAAATAATGTCAATCCGTTACAAAATATATATCCGTGCTTTAGTGAATATTGGAATGGTGCAGAAATGGCACCTCTACCAAATCCATTAAAAAAACCATTAGGTTGGAACCAATGTCCTCCACCAACCGGCGCAATAAAAATATTAGGGCCCAATCCTGCTACATTGGCTGCAGCAGCTGCTAAGAATGAAGCTGAAGTTAAAGTTATGGAAGCTGCAATGGATGAATTAAAAAAACAAAACATTGAAATACCATTACCACCACCTTTACCAGCAATAACAATAAATGTATATGATACGGTTAAGAAAATACTAAATGAGGAAAATAAACCAGAAGAAGAAGTACAAGTAGATGATAATGTAAAAAATAACCCAACGGTTCAATTAGGTTTAGTTACAGCAAAAAAATTAAAACAGGCAAAAAAGAAAAAACCATCAATAGGTTCACAAGAAAAACCATCAGAAAAAGTTGAATTTCCTGAATTAGTTGATAGAAAAAAGATAATAGAAGATACTACAAATCAATTAAAAGAGGTTGCAAAGGAGGAAATTAAAAAACAAATGATTGAACCAATAAAGGAGGCAATATTAACTCCAATATATCAAACCATTGCAGCGTTTGTTGCAGTATTGGATAGTATACCATCACCAAAACCTACAAAAGAACAAATTAAAAAGTTTGTAAAAGATAAATCGGATGGAAATGCACCTGATATTGAATTACCAGGGGTAGATGTTGATATTCCAAATAAAGATGATTTACAAAAACAAATAGAAGAAAAATTACCGTCCGATATAGAATTGGATATAATGGCATTTGATGTAATAAAAGGTAAAATACCAGAAATACCATTTCAATCAATTGTACCACCAAATTATATGTGGAGTACAAAAACAAATGTAATGATTGACCCATTTATCAACATGGCCAATTTACATTTATTAGGATGTGGTGGTAAAATGATGGTTACTGCTCAATATCCAGTTCCATCACCACCAATGCCGACATCACTTTCATGGAAAGGATATAAGGTAACTATGGGCCCACCGATACCTGATTTACCAATGACGGTCGAAATGCCAACTGTTCCGGAATTACCACCATTACCAGAATTACCGGAATTACCATCCCTTCCTGTTTTACCAAATCCGGAACTACCAAACCCAGCAGCACTTTTAGCAGGAATTGGTGCCGGCATATTAGATTCAGTTAATCCTTTGGGAAAAATTGGATAATTATTTAAATCAAATATTTATTACTAAACATATACAAAACAATTATTATGAAATCAGAAATTTTATTAACTTTAATTAAAGAAGTTGTTAAAAACGAAGTTAAGTTACAAGTAAAAGAAGAACTTGTTAAACTTATCAAATCTGGTGCAGTTACATTAAACTCACAAAAGAAACCATCTACTCCATCATTAAGAGAGATGACAGAAGTTACTCCTACACCGGTTAAAAAACAACAATCGGTTCAACAAACACAAAGACCACAAAAAGAATTTTCAAAAGACCCAATGATAAATGAGATTTTGAATATGACTCAACCATTTACTGCAGAACAAAGGGTGGAAGGAGGAGTAGGTGGAGGAAGCGTATTAGATATGATACAACCACAAAAAACAATGGAAGGTGATTGGGAAACGATGGATTATAGAGAAGGTATTCAAATTCCTCAAAATATTCCACAGCAATTTCAATCAACTGGAGATGGATTACAAGATGCAACAATAAAAGCATTGACAAGAGATTATTCGGAATTAGTAAAAAGATTTAAATAATGGCAATAGAGCTTGGTAAAGTAAATGTTACCGATTTAACGGAAAATGATTATAAAGTACTTGGAATTGGAATTAATACCAGTTCTAATGCTAATGGTGTTTTTGCTACAAATTATACAACATTACAACAAGCTAAAAATAATTTAATAAACCTAATATTAACTAAAAAGGGTGAAAGAATTATGAACCCAGATTTTGGTTGTGATATTCACAAAATTCTATTTGAACAAATAAGTGACGATAGTTTAAATATTAAAATAGAATCGTATATATTAGAGGCGGTTGGTAAGTGGTTACCATATATTCAAATTCAACAAATAATATTTGATTATGATAACAAAGATATTGATACTAATAAAATAGAATTGGATATTAAATTTGCGCTGGTATCAAATCCAACTCTATCGGATACTTTAAATATAAATGTAAATAATTAATATAAATGGCAATTAAATCTACAAAGAAGAATTGGGGTAACACTAAAAATATAAACTATATAGGTAAAGATTTTGATAGTTTAAAGCAAAATCTTATTGATTTTACTAAAACATATTTTCCAAATCAATATTCCGATTTCAATGATGCTTCACCTGGTATGGTGTTCATTGAACAGGCAGCAGCGATTGGTGATATGTTATCATTTTATCAAGATACACAATTAAAAGAATCAATGTTAACACATGCATCCGAAAGGAAAAATGTTTTGGCATTGGCACAATCTATGGGATATAGGCCAAAGGTCACATCACCTGCGGTTACAACATTAACCATTTATCAGTTAGTTCCTTCTTTGGGCGGGCCTGATTATAAACCTGATTCATCTTATTTTTTTAAAATAAAAGAAGGTATGGAAGTTACTTCAACTTCTAATTCGGACATAACATTTAGAACAACCGATGCTGTTGATTTTGCAAATGCAACCGATAGAGAAATTGATGTTTTTCAAAGAAATTCAACAGGAGAACCAACCCAGTATTTAATTACTAAAAAAGTAAAAGCAATATCTGCAAAATTAACTACTACAACAAAATCATTTGGTGATTCAACGGAATATCCAACAACAACATTAAATGATACCAATATAATACAAATAATATCGGTTGTTGATAATGAAAATATAAAATATTATGAAGTTCCTTATTTGGCACAAGAAAGTATATTTGTAGAACAACCAAATACAAGTGCAAATAATGATAGTAATATTTATGATGCATCAAACGCAATAAATGTACCATATATATTAGAAGTACAAAAAGTACCATACAGATATTCGGTTAAAATAAATTCGGATAATACGATTGATTTACAATTTGGAAGTGGTAATACTGAATTGAGCGATGACATACTTTTACCGAATACAAAAAATGTTGGATTGGGATTAGCAAATTCGGTTCAAAGATTAAATCAAAACATCGACCCATCTAATTTTTTAAAAACAAATACATTTGGTGTTGCACCTAATGGTAAAGTATTAACAATAAATTATTTGATTGGTGGTGGTATTGAATCAAATGTAAATCAAAAAGATTTAACAAAAATAAGTAGAATACAATTTGAAGAAGATTTGGTATCAATATCAAATATAGATGCATATAATTTATGGAAATCATCAATCGCAGTTGAAAATATAGAAGCTGCAGTTGGAGGAAGAGGTGGTGAAAGTATTGAAGAAATTAGACAAAACGCAATAGCAACATTTGGTTCTCAAAATAGAGCAGTAACTAGACAAGATTATATTGTAAGAGCATTATCAATGCCAGAAAGATATGGAAGTATTGCGAAAGTATATGTTTCACCAGATGGTGAAATTGATAACAACTCACCCGCATCTATATTATCCAATCCTCAAAGTATAAATGAATTTGTTAATTTAGTAGATGGTATAAAATCTAAATCAAAAGTAGACATTCAAAAAGAATTGGTTAAATATCTTAAACAAAAGAGTAAATCAATTGGTGAAGTAAATAATCCATTTGCAATAAACATGTATGTATTGGGATATGATGTAAATAAAAAACTCACAAACTTAAATAAAACGGTTAAACAAAATCTTAAAACTTATTTAAGTGAATACAGAATGATAACCGATGGAGTTAATATTATAGATGGATTTGTTGTAAATATTGGATGTGATTTTGAAATATCAGTATATACCAATTATAATAAAACAGAAGTAATTGCAAATTGTTTAAAAGAAATACAAAACTATTTTGATATAGATAATTGGACATTTAACAAGCCAATAAACATTTCCGAAATAGAATTGATATTAGCAAATGTAGAAGGAGTAATGAGTGTACCATCCGTAAGAATTTATAATCTATGTGGTGGTGATGGCAATTATTCATTAAATAGATATAACATAGATGAAGCAACTAAAGGTAAGATTGTCTATCCTTCTTTAGACCCATCTATATTTGAAGTAAAATATCCAAACAAAGACATAAAAGGGAGGGCTATATAATGCATAAATTTTATACATCATCATACGATGCGAGTATCTACTTACAACAACCTGAGCAAAATGCTGGTAGAGATGAAATATTAGAAGTTGGTAAACTTTATTATGGTACAAATAATAATAATAATAAAGATATAACAAGAACTTTAATTAAATTCGACACAGGTTCAATTAAATCGGAAATAACATCAATAGGAACAAGAAACTGGCAAACATATTTAGTATTACGTTCTGCTAACTCACAAGAAATTCCATTAGAATATTCAATTTATGCAAATGCAGTTTCTCAAAGTTGGACAATGGGTACAGGAACAAAATTTGATAATATAATATCGGATGGCGTTAGTTGGAAATATAGAGATGGAATAAGTACATGGCAAGATAATACCATCGGTGGTTCTGCGGTGTTTACGGCAGGAACAACGGGTTCAGCGAATGCAGAAGGTGGAACGTGGTTTATTACGGGTTCCGCAACACAATCGTTTAGTAATGAGCCGGATGATATTAGAATGAATGTAACTAATATAATGCATCAATGGGTTAGTGGTTCTTTAAAGAATAATGGATTTATAGTTAGACATAGTATTGATGTAGAAAACAATGATTTGGATTATGGTTTATTAAAATTCTTTTCAAAGGAAACAAATACAATATATGAACCTAAATTAGAATTAGTTTGGGATGATAGTTTATTTACAACAGGAAGTTTAACACCTGTAACGGGTTCGGCCGAGGATGGTTATAAAGTAGTGGTTACAAATCTTAAGAAAGAATATCCTGCAAACTCTAAAGTAAAAATAAGAGTTAAGGGTAGAGATGTGTATCCTTCAAAATCATTTGGTACTACATTTCAATACGACCAATCAAAATACTTACCATCAGGGTCAACGTATTACCAAATAGAAGATTATATAACAAATGAAACAATTGTTCCGTTTGGAGATTATTCTAAGTTAAGTTGTGATAGTACATCAAATTATTTTAACTTAGATACATCGACATATCCGATTAATAGAACATACAAATTAAAACTAAAAATAGTTGAAAGTGGTATATCTACTATTATAGATGATAAATTAATATTTGAAATAGTATAATATGACAACATTAGAATCTATTTTAAATACATTAGGTTCATCGGCCTCAACTAAAAATGAATATGGTGTAACCAATATCGGTACTTCAAATGATGTATCATCTATGGTATTTAAACCATTGAATAATACAAAATCGGATACAATTGAATTATTAAAGGTAATTGATACAAATATAAACGAATTATTACCAAATAATAATCAACAATTTGGCCAATTTGTTAAAAAACAATTTTACAAAGAACAACTATCAACAAATGCTGACATAGAAGTACAGATATCGTTAATAAAAGGAAATATAGACAGTTCTAATTATAAAATATTGAATTTAACGGATAGATTAAAAAAAGAAAAAAATAATACATTAAAATCCGAACAGATAAATGATATATTATCAAATCAAATAGACGCTTTGACTGTTATATTAGATGGATTTGGTACACAATTGTCAATATTAATCCAAAAACAAATTGATGAGTCTGTTTTAAAATCCTCATTGGAAGCACAAAATCAAGGATTTAAAGCACAAATTGAAGCATTATTAAAGCAAATCGAATCATTGAATACCACAATAGTTGGATTAATGCAACAATTGGGTGCACAAATGAACCAAACAATAAATTATAGACCAATTTCTGCACCAAAAGGATATTATGGATATTATATTGCACCTACAATTGATGGGCCTGTGACAAGAGAATATGGGGGTGATTATAATAGAAGTGATAGATAAAAATGAGTACCAATTTAAACATATCATTAACATCGAATAAATACGACAATGCTGAAATATTAAAGGCTATTGATGTCGTTGTTGAGGAATTATCTCCAACAATACCCAATATAGATACCGATTATGTTTCTAAAGAAAAATATGATTTTGAAGTAAATAAAACAAAATTATTAAATAGAGATTTGCAAATTTTAAATATAAATCTAGAAAATTTAAATTCTCAAATTATAAATTTAGAATCTCAAATTATAAATGAAAAAAACAATAAATTATCGTTAGACCAAAGTAATATTTCTTTAAAAGACCAAATTGATATTTTAAAAGCAAACATAGTACAATTTAAAAAACAAGTAGAAGAAATTTTACAAAAATCATTTATAGAAGCAACTATTAGAGCATCACTATCTGCTGAAAACTTTGGGTATACTAAGATATTAGAAATGTTATTACAACATGTTACAGCACTAAATATAATAATAGAATCATTGAACTCACAAGTTGCAGTTATTCAAGAAAAGAAAATTACAGAAGATGCAGCAAAGGCTGAAGCTTCTGCAAATGGTGCAGATATTATTAATAGTATTTGTTTATTTAAATTTAATGCAAATAATAGTAATTATATTGAGGATGTTGTTTGTAAAATTAATGGTAAATTAAATGACGTAGTATATATTCCAAACAAAGGTTGGTTGGATGGTGGGCCTTCAATGACAATTGTTAATAAAGACAAAGAACCAATTAAAGTTTGGTTTACACATGACCCAAATATTAGAAAAACAACCAATATACGAAAAATGGATTGGTTTAAAATTGATTATGGGGAAGGGAGTTATAAATATAAATACCCATGGGAAGTGGATGCATTTTTGACATTGGCTCCAGGAGAAAGCAGAACGGTTTATATGCAACATGTATCACCGGATGGTGGTGAATTAAGAAAAGCATCACCTACTGGAAGAAACGACCATACTGCGAATTATTATGGATTTTTTCAAGTCTATTGTAAACGTGCAAATGGATATGAAGAGGGTGGTAAATTATATGAAACACGATATATTAAAACGCATTATAATTCATTTACAGATTATAATTAAAAATAAATAAAATGTCTATACAAAATTATTCTAACATAGATAATATCAATCTAAGAAAAGAAACTGAAGGTAAAATTTTATCTGATAAGGAATTATTGATTATTTCTAAGGGTGAAAAAGAAATAATTAAATTTGGTGAAAATTTCGATGATTTAATGGAGGTGTCTTTATATGATATAAACAACAATTTACTTCCACAAAAGTCTGGTAATAATGTAGCTTATATTAAATCCGGAGATATAAAAAATTACATATACAATGTAAGTAATAAAACCGGCCAACAAGAAATTGCAATCAATGCGGAAAAATTATTAAATGATTTGGGTTTCACAAATGGTATTTTTAAACTTAATATAAATTTTGTAAGAAATAAGATAGGAAGTGAAAATGTTTTAACGAGAGTTTGGGTGCAAGAAATTTCACCTTCAAGAGAAGAAATTCGTATAATTCCATTGAAAACATCCGATACTATAATTAATACAAAAACCAATAGACAATTTAAAAATTTAAAAAAATTAAATAAAGATTTTGCAACAGTTAAATCTAACATTTTAAAATCATTGGATACATTTGTTAGTAATGCTGCAATTTATACAAAAATAGACGATTATATAGTTGCAAAATTTGGTAAAGATTATATTCCAACTTTAGCTAAAGATTTTGGTATAACGGCAACTACTTTTGAAAATAAAAAAAAGGAAATAATTACAAATTTTCAATTATCTGTTAAAAATTATTTATCAAATAAAGAATGGGATATATTAACCACAACATTTGGAAAAACTATAACGGATACTACTAAAATTTTTGTAGATTCGGAAATATATGATACCGAAACAATATTAAATACTATAAATGTAATATTATCAAAATGTATAGAAAAAACATTTAAAGACATTAAAGTTAGGGAAATTAAATTAGAATCTTTAGAATTACAATTTCAAGATGCAAAATTAAATGTAGTTACCCAAGATAGTTTAGGCGATTTCAAAATATTTGAGGAAAAAAAAGTAAGTACATATACTTCAACCGATTTTATATTTCCATCATTATTAACAATTCCATCACCCGCAGGAACACCGGTAGCAGGTACTATTTTACAAAATTATTGTGTTGGATATGATGCTTGGACTACATATGCGGATGGAAAGGGTGGCAAAATTGAAGAATTGGTAACGAAAAATTCAATTGGATGTGGTTATACCGGTGGTGGAACTGGAGGTGGTGGTGGAACAGGTGGTGGCGGTCGAGGTGGTAGAGGTGGTGGAAGTTCGGGCGTAGAAGGGGACGAACGTGATGAAGATATTAAATAAAATAATTTAAACTAAAGATATTTATAAAAAAGAATAAATGGCAGCAGAAGTAGAAAATATATTAAGTGATGAAAATGTTGGTGGAGGTGATATGGTATCAACAAATACCAGTACATATACATCAACTAATACGGTTGCAGCCAATGCAAATCCGTTAAAAATTACTTTAACTGCACCTGAAAATGCTGCATTTTATCAAGAAGATACATTACTTGGATATGGTAAAACATACACAGCAACATATTCACCATCATCAACATTCAATGGTTATAAATATACTTGCAAAATCGGTAATAATCGTGCTGCTGTTTTTTATTCGTTAACTAGAATAGTAATTCCTGTAAAAAATGATAAAGGTGTTAAAACAGGTACTACTGAGGTAATTGAGCAAGCAACATATTCGTATAATTCTATTGGTAATAATTTTTTATTAATAAACACAAAGCAATTTGCATTAAATGATAGTATTACATTAAATTTTTCGGATATTATAAATATCCGTAATGAACAGACTAATAATCAATTATCATATCAAATTAGATTTGGAAGTAATTTTAATCCCATATTTCAGGATAAATTAAAATTAAAAGCTGATTTATATTATTTAAAAGAATTAGTTAGAACTGATACAATTCCATTGGGCACTTCTACCGATTTATTAAAATCTTCGGAATTAACATTGGGTGGTGGTGTTGTTTCGTTTTCAATAATTGGTGACATTCCAGAAGAATATTCATTAGAATCGGTAAGATGGGCAAATGCAACGATTGCAAATGCAAAACCAAACCCAACAGATGTTACATGGCAGAAGGGTAGTAAGTTTTTTGAGGTAAAAGCTTCAGAATTATTATCAGGTAGAATTGATGTAGCAGCTGAATTTAAAAAAATAAATGCATTTGCACCAACTCTATATACAACATTAAAAACAACTACAAATGAAATTGTAGTATCGGTTAAAAATTCCGATAAAGATAAAATGGTTGAAATTCCATATGAGGGACAATATTTTGATGAAGTTGTTGCATATGTATCTCAAACAAAAATTGTAAAGGGTATTAATACATCCAACCGAATAGACGACAAAACCAAAAAGGTTTATATTGGTGGTTCGATAAAATTGGATTTTAAAAGAGATTTCGATGGAATATATGGAAGAAAAAAAATAATATTAGTTTCTTCTTCAAATGCATATGGAACAGGTGCAAAGGTTGAAATGGTTGTGAATTTCAAAGAAGAAATTGATTTTCCATCAATAACAAAAATAAGTTCAGCTAAAACAATCGATGTTCCGGCTTTTTCTGATTTAAATATTTCATTTGATGTAATATATGAAACAAAATTTGCAACATCCGTTGATGTTGATTTATTGGCCAAAGATAAAACAAGAATACCATTATTTAAAAAATTATCACCAAAGGGTACTTTTAAAATTAATTTAAGGGATTTAGCTACCAAATTTTCAACATGGAATGGTAGCACATTTGCTACATTAATATTTAGACCAATAAATAATGGTGGTGCAACGGCGTTAGTTGGAAATGAATATGAAAGTACAACTAATATAATATATCCAACAATACAACTGGATACTGATAAGATACGAAAAAGTATGTATGATGCTTTTTTAAGTAATTTATTATTTGATATAGAAAAGGAGAATAAATATTTAACACACTTATCAAATTTCGGAAATAACGAACAAATATTAATTTCTTCATGGGAAGAAGATGATTTTACTTTATCAAAAAAATCTTTAGATATATTTGGAAATACAATTGTAAAACCAGAAGATGTTGTAGAATCAATAATATTAAAATTATATTCACCACTACCGGCATCAATTGAAAAAGATTCAACATTTTGGATTACAAAATTATTGACAAATCCATTGATTGAAACGGTTATTTTAAATCAACAAGACACCATACAATGTCCACCATTAAAGGGCCCTAATTTTAATATAGATGTTGATTTTATAACGGGAAATTCAACAAATTTTGAATCAATAGACACATTAATTTTAAGTGGTTCTACATCATCTGCTCAATTGGTTAATAAATATTTGAGTAGTTCTTTGATTGATACTGAAGATTTAAATATACAATTTGCAAATAGTTCTATTGTTGATGAGCCTGCAAATTACTTATGGGAAAATTTTGTACATTTTAGTTCAGCAAAAGAAAGAGTTGATAATTTTGTATATAAAGTTCAATTAATAGAATTATATGAAAATTTAATTATAAGTTCTTCTACAAATTATACAAATGGAAATACCGGTTATTACACAGGTTCAATATCTTCATTGCAAGAAATTGATAGACAAACTGTAAAGAAAAATGAAATCATACAGGGATTTGATGGTTTTGAAAAATTCTTATATACATCATCATCTTATAGTTTATATAATTCATCATCTATAACTTGGCCATATAGTGGGTCTGTTAGAGTGAATAGTACATCTCCGTTAGTAACGAATAATTATGGAACGGGGTGGTATGATAATATTATTACATTAGCTGAAGATTTTGATATATCAAATCCAAATTGGGTTCAAAATAATATTCCACAATATGTTTTAAATGATACGCAAAATGAAAGTTTATTACTTTTCTTTTCAATGATTGGTCATCACTTTGATACAATATACTATCATACAAAAGCAATTGAAAAAAGTAGAGGATTAGGATATAGTGAAACAAATGGTATTTCGGATAAGTTATTATTTAATACATTAAAATCATTTAGTTGGGATGCTAGAAATATTGCATCGGACAATAAATTATGGAATTTAGTTTTTGGTTTTGATGAACAGGGAAATCAAATAAATGAAAAATCAGCTAAAAAAAGAAATAGTGAAGTTTGGAGAAGAATTGTAAATAACTTACCTTATTTGTTAAAAAATAAAGGAACAAGAAAAGGTATATACGCAATTATGGCTTGCTATGGCATCCCCGCATCCAATCTTTCAATTTTAGAATTTGGGGGACCAGAAGTAACCGATGAAATCAAAAGTAAATTGGTAATAGATAATATAACCACTGCACTTAAGATGACAGACACATCTTCAATTGAAATGGATTGGAAACATACCGATAAAGGCAGAGTTCCTAATACTATCGAATTATTTGCAAAACCGGCCTACAGTGGTGATTGGACGATATTATCGGGAAGTGGTTGGAATGTTCAGATAAATGGTTCTACGGATAGCAATTATGGTAGAGTGGTATTTAATTATAATAATTCAAATTCAATCACATCATCATTATTACCACTATTTAATGGTAGATTTTTTGGTATATCGGTTAGTAGTGGTTCGGCCGGTTTAAGATTAGATTTAAGACAATCTGAAAAAGAAAGAACTATATTTTCATCTTCAATAGTGGCAACTGGTACAACAAATTGGAATACTCAAGGTAAATTAAAATTAGGAGGAGATTATATTGGTAGTGTTGATGAATTTAGATTGTGGAACGAACAATTAAATACAAATACATTTTACGAACACGTTTCCTTTCCAGAAATGGTAACTGGTAATAGTATTTCTTCATCTACACATGATTTATATTTGCGTTTAGATTTTGAATATCCAAAAAATTTATCAACATCAAAATCTTTACTAAATGTTGCCAATAATATATTTTATCCTAAAAATTTTGTAAGAAATAAGTTTGAAGAAACAGGAAGTATTGTAAATATAACATCAACGTTGGGAGCACCTATCAGTGCATCTGCTAGTGGATTTACCTCAATAGGCACTTATCCATATAATTTTGAGGTAATAGATAGAACAATTGTAATGGATTATCCAGATGGTGGTGCAAGTAGATTTTCAAATTCAAAAGTTAGATTTGAGTCACAATACGATTTACGTGGTAATGATGTTATTAATGGAATAAATTTATCTTCAAAAAGTAGAGCAACTAAAAAATCATTTGACCAGGCTCCTACTGATTCTAATAGAGTTGGTTTGTTTTTCTCTCCTACAAAAGAATTAAATATTGATATTGCAAAATCGTTTGGTGGTTTAAACATTGATAATTACATTGGTGACCCTTCTGATGATTATAAAAATTCTTATAAAAAATTAGACGATTTAAGACATTACTATTTCCAAAGATTTGATGGTAGAGATATTTACGCATATATTAATTTAATCAAACTATATGAGAAATCTATGTTTGAAGATATTAAAAAAATGCTACCAGCAAGAGTTAAAGCTACATTTGGTTTATTAATAGAACCACACTTTTTAGAAAGAACAAAAATTGCACACAAAAAACCAACAGGAGATGGTTATCAATATACTTCATCAATAGATTGTGAAAATAATACAATTACATTAGCGGAAAGTAATCAATATGAAAGTATTGTAAATGCAAACTTAGGAGATAATCTTTTTGGTGAAAATGAACAATTATATGCAACTATTTATACTGCTTCATTAGAAAATACAATAGCAGAAAATTATCAACAAGTTTCCGTAATCGGTGTTGATGATACATTTTCAACTTTTGCAAATTCATATCAACAAACTGCATCAATTGATGCGTCGTTAGGAGAACCAACTATTCAATTTGGTTTTGAATTTGAAAGTAAAATAGTAGGACAAAGTAATTATGAAGTAGTTGGATTTGGTATTTATGCTCAAAATGGACATGCAATCAGAACATATTATAATTCGGATGGAACATTGATAAAAGAAAGAATTAAAGTCGATTTAATAAAAGAGGAAAAAACTAAAACATATTTAAAATATAAAATAGTAACACCGGAAGGAAAAGGAGACCCTAGAGGTGGGTATGAAAATGCACTTCAAACTTATTATGAAACATATTTAAATATACAACCATATTCGGGTTCAAAGGTGATTAATGCGGGTACAGGTAGTATTGTTGAAGTAAAAGCTTTATCAGGATATTTACCAACCCATTATAGAAATACAAATGATTTAACTGCAGGATTACAAAATTCATTTTTTAAAGGTTCAAAAAATACTGCTGCAACTACATTAGATGGAACATCACCAATTGAAGTATTTGCAACAAATCCTAATACATTAAAAGTTAATAAAGCGGGTAGAGCAACAAATGAACCAATTTTGGAAGTTGAATAACGGAATTTTAAAATATTTATATTTATAACAAACGAATAATACAACACTATGGGATATTTAAGTAACACAGAACTAACAGTAGATGCTATCTTAACAAAAAAAGGTAGAGAAAAGTTAGCAGCTGGGCAGGGGTTAAACATAACTCAATTTGCTTTAGCTGACGATGAAATTGATTACACACTTTATGAACCAGGTCATCCATTGGGTTCAGCTTATTATGATGCAGCAATTAAAAATATGCCTGTATTGGAAGCTTCACCGGATGAAACGCAAGTAATGCGATATAAGTTAGTAACTTTACCAAAAAATACAACTAGAATTCCTGTTGTTGAATTTGGTGTTCCAAACATTTCTGTTAATCAGAAAAGTGGACAAGTTGCATTATCACCAACATCTTCACCAGCTGGTAATACCACTTTAGGATATACAATTGTTCTTGCTAATAAAAACGCAGGTGATATTGTAGGAGAGGGGGTAACATCGGATGTAGGTTCAGTTCCTGTATTCATAGGTGACGATGTATCAGCAACTGCAGCAATTGCAAAAGGAATAACATTTAAATTTATTCCTAACCCATCTTTGACATCGACCATTAAAACTACAATTACAGTTTATGGTAATCAAACAGGGGGTTCTCAAACTATTCCAGTAACCGTAACATATGTACAATAATAACTAACTATGGCAATAATTAATAATGATAGAGGTGGACTTTTAGCAAGTCAATTACAACAATATTTAGCAAGTGTTGCATCAACTGCTGGTACACCGGTAGACACCAATCAATTGGTAGCTACAATTAACAAATTTTTAGGAACTGGTGAACAAATAAGTGCGGATATAAATGCTATTTCAAATGGTATTTATAAAAAATTCGGTGCAATTGATAAAGTAACAAATAGAACACAAATAGTAACTTCTGGTATATGGAGTGGTGATACTGGGTCTTTGGATATACAATCAAATTGGACATCTTCCATTCAAAAAGCATCTACTAGTGGTAGATACTATTTGGATGTTTATAACATGCAAACCAGTTCAGATGCAGCTGAGGTTCAGTTCTCAATTGCATATGGTGATGTTACCGGAAATGGTGCACCGACATTAACACAAGATGATTCATCTACACTTCCTACAATCGCAATATACAATCAATTTAAAAATATATTATTAGGAACAGGAGATAATTATTTTACAGTTTATACTGGTTCAACTGCGGCAGGGCATGATATGAAAAATTTCTATGTATTAAATGTAAATAGAGCAAGATATAAAGAAAGATTAGACCCAGGTAATGTTTCAATTAAATTGACAGGTACTGCAGGAACGGTTACATTGATTGATGATAGTGGCGGAACTGACGAAAATGTAACAACTGCAGGTAGAGTTTATAACTTAGTAAGTGGTTCATTAAACATCGGTAATGCATTAACGGCGTCTATTGCACAATATAGTGATACATACACTAAACAAGGATATGGTTTATTCTATCCTGATTTGGGTATCATTTTATTAAATCCAACCGCATTAAGTGCATCAGTTGGTGGAGCTCTTGCAGCTGCAACTTCTTCCGCATCTAACACATATCACATTAATAGAGGTAATTCGTTTGGTGGTACGGCGTTATTGAAAGCATTAGAAAGTGGTTCGGATTTTCAAGCTCGTAGAACTGAGAATGTTTCAACATCTCATTATTTTGTAAGAGCAAACAATAGAGAATTTAACTTCTCTAATAACCCAACATTTGTAACAGGTTCGGTTGGAGCATTTGTTCAACCATTATTTGAAAGAGACCCACATGTTTATATTACAACAGTTGGTTTATATGATGATGCAAATGAATTATTAGCAGTAGCTAAAACTTCTCAACCAGTTGAAAAATCTTTTGATAAAGAAATTGCAATCAAAGTTAAATTAGACTTCTAATCGGAGAATATATTAAATAATGTTAAACCCCCTGTTTTGGGGGTTTTTCATTAAAAGAATATTTATATACGATATGTTAAAAAGAATACCAAAATCGGATATTAGTATAAGACCATTTAAGGCCTACAAAGAGTGGAGTTTTATTAGTGGTTCTATTGAAATAGATTTTTTAGAAGCCGATAAAAATTCAACAAATATTACATCGGGAAGTAATTTATCTTTTCAAAAAAATTCTTTATTTGGCCAACTAAAAGCTCAATTTTATAATGGAAACGAAGATAATCCATTTCTTAGAACTGGCCAAAAAACAAACAAATATTCAAATAAAGAAAAAGTAAGAGAAAGATATTTGAGTGGTTCTGCTAAAGTAATTGCAATTCCACAAACATATATCGGTGAAGGTATTAAAAGAGGTTCACTAACACTTATAGACGATGGAACAACTTATTTTGATGATTCATATGGTAATATTGTGGGCGATGTCCCTGATAGAATTTATTTTGGAAAAGTAGATGTAGAAAACGGAACAATAAATTTTTTAGATATAGCGGAAAATGAATATAGTGGAACTATACAAAGTTATTTTTTAGACATTGAGCAAAACGAATTTATTATGACATATAATGGTGTTGAATACCAAATGACAATTGAAGCATTTGATATCGAAACCGGAATAATGTTAGTGGATGATATACCATTTTTAGAAGATGAGGCAAAGGTAATTAGATTTGGTAATGTTTTCTATAATCAAGGTTTAATTGTACTTACTAGAGAAATTGATGCTTTATTTAATGCAGAATGGCAATTTTCATATAAATCAACAAAAACAATATATGAACATGAATATTTGTTAATAGTTGACCAAGATGAATTTAATGTTTCAACAAATCCATCTGCAATAGTAAATGTAGGTAAAGAAACAAAAATAATAACAACCACCGATGGTAAAAAGGTTACTACAATTGCAAATCCTGGTGTAAATTATATTCGTAAAAAATCAGTATTAGATAATGGTAATGTGTTGGATTACAGATTTAGTGGGTCAGTTGGAACTACTAAGGCTGGATTTGAGCATTGGTCATTGAGTGGGTCAATGGATAGTACGGGTTCGTATTTAGCACCATTTATTACTACAATTGGCCTATATGATGATGAGATGAATATGGTTGCCGTAGCTAAATTACCACAACCAATTAAATCAGAACATGATTTAACTGTTAACTTTTTAGTGCGTTTTGATACATAACATATATTTATAACTAAATAAAACAAAATAATTATGGCCTCATTAAGGGATTTATACAATCAAAGACAAAAAGAAAGCGGGATAGAAGCAGATAAAATTAAGATAGATACAGCTTTTACAGCTGCAAAGACTACACCATATTCGGAAGATATTTCTAAAAATGCAGATTTAAAAGTATTAGACGCTGCTAAATTAAAGTCTGGATATGCTCTGGGTGAACTAGGTGGTGGATGGACAAAGGGAAGCGGATATAGTGATGCAAAAGGCAAAACATATAGTGAGCAAGTAAAATATTAAAAAATTTAATGGGAAAAAAAGTTACAAAAAAGAACAATCCAAAATGGGTTGCACAAAAATATGGATTTA
>ENA-UPTJ01000705-UPTJ01000705.1-marine-metagenome-genome-assembly--contig:-NODE-705-length-20102-cov-4.733127_pt1 | contig 20102 bp, 16 predicted proteins | sample MGYA00238168_ERZ767080 | MGnify/ENA primary metagenome ERZ767080 (study PRJEB28935, sample SAMN06266237) | marine metagenome | isolation source: Columbia River Estuary | place: USA:Columbia River Estuary... | reverse complement strand
AACCGTCAGGCAATGTATAGGCACCTGCAATTCCACCTCTCATATATGTATTTGCTTCGTAAGCAATATTATCCTGCATAAAAGCACCATATACCCCACCAACATTTATTTTCTCGCCTTTAATATTAATGGTTATTGGGGCGCTAAAACCAACACCTGTTGTTTGAGGTGCAATGTTGTTGCTAAAATCGGTATTAACTGGCATTCCCCCTTTTGTTTTCAAACCACCAGTTTGATCCTCATAGCCAATCCATTGTTGGTGATTAATCGCATTTAAGCAAAAATTACCTGATGCTCCAGCGTAAGCAGGATTGTATAACATCCGGTTGTATGCAAAATGGGTAAAATTTGGATCTTGTTGAGCATGAGCATTATATGCAACTAGCATTAATGCCGCTCCAATCCATTGTTTGTAATTTCTCATCGTCAATCTGCGCATTGATTTCCGTATCAATTTCAAATATGAATGAAATAGTACACTTTAACAAATATTTTTTAAAACTCATCGTAAAAAGAAGTGTGGATTAACGGAGTATAACTCTAGAAACTGTCTAGAAAATAAATCACCATATTTGTAGACATAACCAAAGATTATATCAGTATGCCTAACATATTAGTGATTGATGATGAAGCACCTATCAGAGAAACATTAAAAGAAATCCTTGAATACGAAAACTTTGATGTGACATTGGCTGAGAATGGTGAGAAAGCTTGGCAAGTCATCCAAAAAAATGACTTCGATGTGATTTTATGCGATGTTAAAATGCCTGGTATTGATGGTGTAGAATTACTTGAAAGAGTTCAGGCCTTGAAGCCTGAAACTCCTATGGTGATGATATCGGGTCATGGCAATGTTGAAATGGCCATTGAAAGCACTAAAAAAGGAGCCTACGATTTCATTACAAAACCACCAGATTTAAATAGGTTATTAATTACTTTAAGGAATGCGATAGATCGCAACAATTTGGTTGTTGAAACGGCTGTATTAAAACGTAAAGTCGCAAAAACTTTTGATATCATTGGTGAGACACCGGCCATCCAAAAAATTAAAGATACTATAGAAAAGGTTGCTCCTACTGAAGCAAGGGTATTAGTGACTGGAGAAAATGGAACAGGAAAGGAATTGGTGGCTCGTTGGATTCATGAAAAGAGCACAAGAGCAAACATGCCCTTAGTTGAAGTTAATTGTGCGAGTATTCCTACTGAATTGATCGAAAGTGAATTGTTTGGTCATGAAAAAGGCAGTTTTACTTCGGCAATCAAACAAAGAATTGGTAAGTTCGAACAAGCACACGGTGGTACACTTTTTCTTGATGAAATTGGAGATATGAGTATGGCTGCTCAAGCAAAAGTTTTGAGGGCAATTCAAGAAGGAAGAATTTCAAGGGTTGGTGGTGACAAAGAGATTAAAGTTGATGTTAGAATAGTAGCTGCAACTAATAAGAACCTACTTGACGAAATTGAAAAAGGTAATTTCCGAATGGATTTGTATCATCGATTGTCAGTTATTTTAATTCATGTACCTACATTAAATGAAAGAGTTGATGATATTCCATTGATCGCAAATAAATTCTTGGGAGAAATTTGCCAAGAAAATGGATTGATAGGAAAAAAATTCACCGAAGATGGATACCGTGCCCTACAAGATGTGAATTGGTCTGGTAACATTAGAGAATTGCGAAATGTTGTTGAACGATTGGTGATTTTGTGTGAAAAAGAAATCACAGGTGATGATGTCTATTCATACAGTAACCCGGCTCAACGTGGTTCTGACCCATTTGGTGTAGTTGATAATTATTCTACATTGCAAGACTTCAGAGATTGGGCTGAGAAAGTTTTTATCGAAAGAAAACTCATCCAAAACAACTGGAATGTAGCAAAAACGGCAACTGAAATAGACATTCAAAGAAGCCATTTGTACAATAAGATTGATAAATACAATTTAAAGAGAAGGTAATTGTATTGAACTATGTCAACTTTAATTGGCACAGATTATAAATATGCAGCCGAGTGTATAAATCGTGATGAAACCGTAGGAATTCCAACGGAAACTGTTTACGGATTAGCGGCAAATGCTTTAAGCGAAATTGCTGTAACAAAAATTTTTGAAGTTAAGAACAGGCCTTTCTTTGATCCCTTAATAGTTCATGTCAAAGGAATATCGGAAATAGATAAATACGCAACAGATGTTCCTATTTTAGCAAAAGAACTTGCTGAAAGATTTTGGCCCGGACCGTTGACTTTGATTTTAAAGAAACGATCAATCATTCCAGATTTAGTTACTTCAGGTGGTGATACAGTAGCTCTTCGAATGCCAAATAATGAATTAACATTAAAGTTATTGAATGAGCTTCCCTTTCCCTTAGCTGCGCCAAGTGCCAATCCTTTTACTTACGTCTCTCCTACTTCAGCACAACATGTATTCGATCAATTAAATGGTAAAATTCCATATATACTTGACGGAGGAATGTGTGAAGTTGGAATTGAATCCACCATAATAAGAGTTACGGATCAAAAAATTGAAATTTTGCGTCCGGGTGGTATTTCTCAAGAAGAAATCAAAACGCATTTCCCTTTTTGTGAATTGATTGAATTTGCACCAACCCATTTAAAAACTATCGTACCCGGGCAGTTAGAGCATCATTATTCCCCTTTTTGTAAATTATTTCCTTTGAATGAATTTTCAGAAAACATTGATGAATTCGATGCTGTAATTTTTTGGGAAAAGGAAAATAACCAATTTAACATCCCTTCAATTCAAACTTTTTACCTAACCCAGAATGGCGATTTTGGTGAAGGCAGTCGTAATTTATTTGCTTTATTAAGAAAATTGGACAAAGGTTCTTTCAAAAAGGTACTGTTTGAATGGGCACCAAATACTAATTTAGGTGTTGCCATCAATGATAGGTTAAAAAGGGCAAGTGCAAAGCGACAAATGAATATTTGACTTCTCAAATAGTGATCATCAATCGATGATCGTGTCTTCGGTTGTTTCTGTGATAAAATCAAGTGTGTTATCGAGGATAAACCAAAAGTCTTGCGATGCTTCAGATAAATCTTTCATTGGATGTTTGCATCCAAAAGTATGATCTTGTAGAGGTACTTCCATTTTTGTGCTGTGCTCACTAGCATGATATAAATTTTGAGCAGCAATTATTGGGACCACCGCATCTGAATCTCCGTGTATGATTAACCAAGGTTTAGTTAATCTAGCTGCGGCAACTAGAATATTATAATCATCTTCATGATTAATTAAATCTTCCCAAATGATGTAGTTTAATGGCATTTCTTGTTGGGTACGAGCATTCATGATTTGAACCACTCCATTTGTTTTCCATTCGTTTTTATCGATGGATTTAAACAGTGATTCATAGGAGTCTATTGCGGCCCATGTTACAATTTTATCTACATACTCCGGGAATTTTGACGCAAATAATACTGCGTTAGCTCCGCCTCTACTATGTCCAAGCCAAGATATTTTTTCTGGATGCAGATTGTATTCTATACAGGCATCATTAACCAACCAGAGGGCGAGGGATTCCATGTCGCGGAGTTCCTGTGTTACGGTATTATCAGCAAATCTTTGAAGATCGTCAAAGTCTCTTCTATCTACGCCGTTATGTGTAAAATTAAAAGTGACAACTGCCGTATTTTCTGTTACCAAGAAATCGTGCAAATGCGGTACAAAGGCCCATTCTTTAAAGCCCTTAAATCCGTGAACATAAACAATGGTTTGAATTCCTTCACTGGAAGGAAATTCGGGTAAAAACAAATCGACGGCCATGTTATGACCGTCGATTGTAGTGATTACCGATGAAATTTTTCGGTTCAAGTGGTGCCCAGGACCGGAGTCGAACCGGTACGAGTGTTAGCTCACTGGTGTTTGAGACCAGCGCGTCTACCAATTCCGCCACCTGGGCCTCTCATTTGAGGACTGCAAAAATACGATAATTTTCAATTATTGCAAAATAAATTACTCTTTAGGAATGCTTTTGTGCCTTTCCCATTCAACGATTTCCATTTGAGATATCTTTCCTTCTAAAATTTGGAATCTCAATGCTGTTCTAACTTGATGGAAACCATGCAATCCACATGCTCCTGGATTCAAATACATCCAACCAAACGTCGGATCATTTTTTATTTGTAGTATGTGTGAATGTCCACAGATGAATAATTTTGGTTTATAATAGGCTGCTTTTCCTAAAATTTTAGAATTGTATTTACCCGGTTTTCCCCCAATATGTGTCATGAATACTTTTACCCCATCAATTTCAAATTGGTTCACCAAAGGATGATAGTTTTTTACGTCAGTTCCATCAATATTTCCATGAACTCCTCGCAAAGTTTTATTTAATTTTAAAATTGCTTTATGTAGGTCTAAATTTAGCCAATCTCCAGCGTGCCAAACTTCATCAGCCCAAGAAACGTGTTGTAGAATTCCTTGATCAACATATCCATGATTATCGCTTATCAACAGAATTTTCATTTATCGAGAATTTGATTTTAGGGACTTATATTGAATTAAAAGTATCGCAATAACCGAATACCAAGGCAATAAATACCTAGCCGCCCCAACTGGTCCCAAAAGAAACAAATAAATAAACAAACAAAAAATAATCAGATTTATAGAATTCGCATAAGATTGAAACTTTAAGTTTTTAATGATTGCAAACACCAACCAAAGAAACTTCCATAACCCTAGAAGTGCAAATCCAATTATATATATCCATTCAAATAAGGGTCGACGGCTTTTCGGATTTCCATCGTTTACCCCAAGAAATCCTGATGTTTTTGTCCAATTCCAAAAAACCATGGCATCATATCTACCCGGATCTAAAAGAGCTTGTATAGATCCCTTAAAGTGAATGAAAGCATATTGAAGGGGGAAATCCATTATGGTTTGGAAGGTTTTAGATTTCATGAAAGAATCTAATTTGAAATTATTCTTAGAAAATCCTGAAAGGGAAATAGATTCTTGCGAATAAATGGAATCCAATTTATCAGGTTTCACAAGGGTTAACAGCATTTTTCTATTATAATAATATGCATTGGTTGTACCCATTGAAGTATACGAGATTAGTTGATGCTTTTGTTTATTAAACAATAAACATCCCCCGAAAAATAAAAAAGGAAATAGAATTTTAATCCAATTTCTCTCATGTTTTAAAAAAATCTGAAGTACAGGCAACACCAATAAATAGAAAAAAATTGGCTTCAATCCTATTAGGAGAGCTACCGTTATGCCTGTGTTTTTTTTGAGTATTAACTGTTTAAATAAAATCAATAGAAGTAATTGGGCAAGAATATCAGGAAGTTCTAAAGCGGTGTAATAAAACTGAAGGGGGTAACTTATCAAAATGATCATTACCCATTTAAATTTCGCCTCGATTTCTAATAATTTCAGCACTTGATTTATTATCACGGGGATAAATAAAGAGGCAATAAATTGAATCAAGCGGAGTGAGAAAAGGCCTGGAGATCCTGTAATTGGAAATTCAAGATAAGAAAGCAACGGATATAATGGTGATCTTCTGATTTCAGAGAGTGGTGTGTCTGAAATTTCCTGTAATGAGATCCAACTTAAAGCTGTTCTCAAATATTCTCCAGTGTCGGTTAATTCTGAAGGAGTAAAATAATGCCAAACTACTGAAAATACTGCTGCAAACAGATAGATTTTCGCCCAAACTTGTGAATAGGTGATTTTAAATTGGCTGATCATTTATATAACCATTGCAAAATAATCGATATGATCGTAGTAAACAGAAACAGCGTAAGTTTAACTTCAAATTTTTCGGTTTTATAAACCAAAATTGAAAGACCCAATATTAGTAAGGGTAAAACAATATTTTTTATTTGGAATGGTCGGTTAATTTTATACGGATTGGTCGTTTTGAAAATAGGATTATTACTTTCAAGGGCAAATCGCGCATTTTTATAAATAGGGGTTAAATATACATAGGCTGATTGCCCAGGCGCTACTCTGTAATACGTTGCTTCATCAACTTCTACCTGAATGACTTGACCTGATTGTGAGTCTATTAAGACCAAAGAAAAATCAAGTTGTTTGTTGATTTTAATTTCTTCTTGTATATCCAGTGCGACATCTGTGTTCGCTACTTCCATATTCTTTATGACGGATGGAAGTACTTCATCCAAAACATGGATAAGTGCTATAACACAAAATAATACGGATAATAATGAGGTGAAACGAGAGAGTTTGACTTCCATTTCACCTGCTTTAAATTAAATTTCAGTATTACCGTCCCACTGCTCGAGGTAATCAGCAACTTTCCTTACGAACATGCCTCCCAAGGCACCATCTACAACTCGGTGGTCATAACTATGGCTGAGATACATCATATGTCGGATAGCAATTACATCACCATGTTCAGTTTCTAAAACGGCAGGCTTCTTTTTAATCGCTCCTACAGCCATTATAGCCACTTGAGGCTGATTGATTACCGGAGTGCCGAATACATTACCAAAGGAGCCCACATTTGTAACTGTATATGTACCTCCTTGAATTTCATCTGGGTTTAATTTATTGTCTCTAGCCCTAATTGCCAAATCGTTCACTGCCCTAGTCAAACCTAACAGATTCATTGAATCTGCATTTTTGATCACAGGAACAATCAAATTACCATTTTTCTGGGCAACGGCCATTCCAATATTAATGGATTTTTTCTTGATTATTTTATCACCATCAACTGAAACATTGATCATTGGAAAATCTTTGATGGCTTTTGAAATGGCCCACAAAAAGATGGGAGTAAACGTAATATTTTGACCTTCGCGCTTTTTAAAAGAATCCTTTACTCTATCTCTCCATTGAACTAAATTGGTTACATCGGCTTCTACAAAACTTGTAACGTGCGGTGAAGTATGCATACTCATCACCATATGATCAGCAATGAGCTTTCTCACTCTATCCATTTGGATAATTTCGTCACCGTTATCGAGTGATTTAGCTACGGGAAGATTAGCATTATTGGGCGTTGCTTTGGTTACAACAGTTTCGGTTGGAACGGCTACATTGGAAGAAGCTTCAATTGTAGTGGTTTGTACAGCCACAGAGCTCCTGTTTTTCAAATACGATAACACATCTGATTTAGTAACTCTACCTTCCAAACCTGTTCCGGGAATTTTTTCTAATTCATTGAATGAAATACCTTCTTGTGAAGCGATATTCATTACCAATGGAGAATAAAATCTTGAACCTGAACCTTTAGTAATAGGATTAATTGTTTGTTCAACTGCTGCCTGAACTTGATTCTCTATTGCAGAAACTGCTTCGGAAATTACTTCAGGTACAATTTGAGATACACTTTCATTGACTGGAGCAGAGGTAGTGCTTGTACTCGCAGAAGCTGATCCTTGTGCATCAATAAATGCAATAGGTTCACCTACTTTAACCACCTCACCATCTTGAAATAATTGTTTTGTCAGAATACCTTCTTCGGTGCTAGGAATCTCATTATCCACTTTATCAGTAGCTATTTCAACCAATGGTTCGTCTTTAGCTACATGTTCACCTACATTTTTCAACCAACGAATAACAGTTGCTTCGCTGATACTTTCACCCATTTTGGGCACAAGGACTGGTTTTTCTGCCATAGGAATTAAAGTACAAATTTCGTATTTTTCATTGGGTTCAGCAACTCAAATTTCTGAACCGATACCTACAATCTTCATAAGTGATTCAATTTCATGCTGTTTTTCTTTGTCATGTTGATCACCATAAGCAAAATGTAGGTTCCTCAAAACTCGTTTAAAAATCTCATTAGGAGTACAAGGTTGATAGAATTGGTCTTGTTTTTCGACCTTTATTACCTTTAAAAATGCGTCTATACTCTCTTCCGTAAATATTTGACCTTTACTGAATGGGTTTAAATAGAAAAGGATTTTTCCATTGAAATTTTTCAAAGAGATGTCATTTGGGTCGTAAAACCCATTGCTGGTCATTTCTGTATGGAGTTTACCATAAACTAGAATAAAATGTTGAGGCAAATTCACGCCAAACAATGGAATTCCTAAACTATTGGCTATCTGCATATACAAAATCGCAAGGGAAATCGGATTTCCTTTTTTAGTTTCCATTACTCTAGTAATCAAAGAATTATCAGGTGAATGATATTGGTCATTATTACCAGAAAAACCATATTCCTGAAAAATCACATGATTGAGAATTTGAATTTGATCTAAAGGATTGGCTACGCCAGATAAACGAATCCAAGCATCGATTTTAATCCGGTTTAAATGGGCTTTAATTAAATTCTCACTCAAACCTGGATATTGTACCCGACTTGCTAGAACCCAAGCTTGTAAAGCGTTTTTATGATCATCTAAAAGCCAATCATTCACCGAAGAATGCAGAGATTTCCTCTGCATCATTTTCAAAATTTGTTCAATTTGCTTAGAACAATCTTCAAATTGTTTTGATAAATAAGCATCTTCCAAATCAGAAAGAATTTCTTCTCCCGATTCTAGAAGTCTATTTTCAACGATTTGAACTACTTCTTCATCTGAGTCGTCTAATAATTTCAGCAGAGCATGCAGTTCCTTTTTCTCCATTCTTAAGATGAAATTATTTCTTTACAGACTTTTTAGTTGCAGTCTTCTTTTTCGCTGTTGTTTTGGTTTCAGATTTAGAAGTGGTTTTCGATGCTGTCTTCTTTGATTTTGAAGCTTTTTCATCTTTTTTAACCACATCTTTTGATAGTTCTAAAATCTGACTGTAAGTAATATCATCTACAGAAACTCCTTTCGGTATTTTTATATTGTCTTTACCGAATTTGATGTACGGTCCATAACGTCCATCTTGTATGGATACTTCTTCGTTTTCAGTAAAAGTCTTCAGAATTTTCTTACTATCTGCTTCCGCCTTTTTAACGATTAATTCAATGGCTGAATCTAATGTCAATTGGAATGGATCTTGGTTCTTAGGGATACTTGCAAACAAATTGCCATGTTTAACATAGGGTCCAAACCTACCTGCACCAACGGTAACTTTTTTATCTTGGTATACACCCAAATCCAATGGAAAACTAGGTTTAGAGAAATGATCATCTAAAAGTGCAACAATAGATTGTTGATTTAGACTCATTACATTGGTTTCTTTGGGTAGGTTGATATATTTGTCGCTTAACTTTAAATACGGACCATACCTACCGTTACCAACAATTACGGGCTCTCCCTTGTAATCAAAACCATTATTTAATACTGATAAGAGCTGAATTGCGTCGTTAAAAGTAACTGATTCTAAACGTTGAGTAGACAGAAGGCTAGCGTATACTGGGGTTTCTGTCTCTTCTCTACTTCCCAATTGCACCATTGGGCCGTATTGTCCCATTCGAACTAAAACAGTTTTACCAGATATTGGATCAATTCCTAAAATTCTTTCACCGTTAACTCTTGAAGCGGTTTCTGAAACAGTCTCTAAATTTGATTTAAAGGGTCCATAAAACTCCTCTAACATTTTCTGCCAACTTTTAAGACCTTCCGCAATTTCATCAAACTCTTTTTCTACAGCTGCCGTAAATCCATAATCCATGATTTCGGAAAAATGACTAGCCAGAAAATCTGTAACGAGCATTCCGATATCAGTAGGAAAGAGTTTATTTTTTTCTGCCCCAAAATTCTCTTTGATGGTTTGTTCTGCAATATCTGAAGATTTAAGAGTTATGGTTCTAATATTTCTTTGCTCTGCAGGTCTTGATTCAGTTTGAATATAACCGCGTTGTTGAACCGTTTTAATGGTTGGAGCATAAGTAGAAGGTCTACCGATACCTAATTCTTCCAATTTTTTAACCAGAGAAGCTTCTGAATATCTTGGAGGATGTTTGTCATACTTTTCAGTGGCTGTGATCAAATGATTTATCAATGTCTCATCAACGAACATGGCAGGCAACATTCCTTCTTGTTCTTGGTCGAGATCATCGTCGGTACTTTCTAGATAAACCTTCAAAAATCCTTCAAATTTCACTACCTCACCCTCAGCTTTAAAGATACTAGCATTCTTGTTATTGCCAATATTTACAACTGTTTTCTCTAATTCAGCCCGAGACATTTGTGAAGCTATAGCTCTCTTCCAAATAAGCTCATACAATTTCTTCTCTTGGGGATTTGAACCCGCAGAATGATTGTTAAAATAGGTAGGTCTAATGGCTTCGTGTGCTTCTTGAGCACCAGATGATTTCGTATTGAAATTTCTCGGATTCGAAAACTTTTCACCGTATGCCGATAAGATTTCATTTTTTGCACCCTCAATTGCCGTTGCACTTAGATTTACGGAATCAGTTCTCATGTAACTTATATGACCATTCTCATAAAGCTTTTGAGCAATTTGCATGGTTCTCGTTACGTCGTAGCCCAATTTTCTTGATGCCTCTTGTTGCAAGGTTGAGGTAGTAAATGGAGGTGCGGGATTCCTGTATGTAGGTTTTACATCAATTGAATTTACTTTGTAAGAAGCCCCCTTAAGTGATTCAAGAAAGGCTTTTGCTTCTTCAATCACCTTAAATCGTTGTGGTAATTCAGCTTTAAATTTTTTCCCTTTTGAGGTCTCAAATTCTGCACTCACCTTGAAATCTGCTGAAGTATTAAAATCATTAATTTCTCTTTCTCGTTCAACAACTAGTCGAACGGCAACAGATTGAACACGACCTGCACTAAGACCTGTTCTTACGCGTGTCCATAAAACAGGTGACAAGGAGTATCCCACAATCCTGTCTAAAATTCTCCTTGCTTGTTGGGCGTCGACAAGAAATTGATCAATGTCGCGAGGGTTTTCAACGGCACGTAAAATGGCTGGCTTGGTTATTTCATTAAATACAATACGCTTTGTCGGTATTTTTTTAAGTTGTAACTCTTCATATAAATGCCAAGAAATCGCTTCTCCTTCTCGGTCCTCATCCGTTGCTAACCATACTATTTCTGATGACTTTACAAGTTTTTTCAACTCTCGAACAAGTTCAATTTTATCATCAGATACCACATAATGCGGTTGAAATCCATTTTTTACATCTATCGCATTATTTCCGTCAACAAGGTCACGAATATGGCCTTTACAGGAAACTACTTTAAAATCAGCTCCCAAAAACTTTTCGATGGTTTTGGCTTTAGCTGGAGACTCTACAATGACAAGGTTCTTCATAAATGGAAATAAATTATTGAGCTGAAAAAATGATTGTTCTAGAATAAGTTCCTATTTCTGTAGTGAGTTTAACAAAATAGATTCCGTTTTGATTGTTCGCTGGAGCACTTATCGTGAAATCTTGTTTACCAAGTTGAATTGCGCCTTGATAAATTACAGATATTCTTCTTCCTGCGTAATCAAATAATTCAATAGTGGCATTAGGGGAAGCCATTTTTGAGTTCACCGAAAATGTAGCGAAATCATTTGCAGGGTTAGGATACAGTTGCACATCAAAACTTTCATTTTCTAATGTATTTTCTCCAGCATACCACTGTCCAATATTTATATTGTCAATGTAAACGGGATTACCACCATTACTTTGAATTTCAAATTTAAAAATTACATTGGTTTTGTTTCCATAACCTAAATTATCAAGGTTGGCCAAACCATGTCTCTTCCAATGGCTTGGTGAAGTAGGAACCCAATTTGTTGCATATGATGCTCCGGTGTAAGACAAAGCAGTACCTGATCTTTCGTAAATTTTATTGAAAGTTGCCCCACAGTCATCAGATGCATAAATTCTTAGTACCTCCGTTGTATTTGCATTAGGTTGTGTGTAAGAACAATAAAAAGTCATCTTACCGCCTGTACCTCCCGGAATTTTTGACATATCAATATTCGGGGTTACAAACGTATATAAATTACCGACGTTATTGCTCCCAGTTGCAATGTTGGCTACAAAACTTTTGGTACCTGTAAAGGCTGCCTTGTTGGTGACAGCAAATTGATACGGTGAAGGCGATAAGTGTTTAAAACCTAATTTTATTGGGTCTTCTCCTTCAAAACTTTCTTCATAGTTTGGAATTAGTGTGCCATTTTTGGGAAGTACCGTTATATAATTGTCTTTTTTAATGGTGTTTGTTCCTTTTGAATTTTGAGCCAACAAGGATACAGTATAGACTCCTGGAGTTTGATAAATTACTGTAGGATTAACATCAGAAGATGAAGGAGTTGAAGCTCCTGTAAAGGTCCAACTTCTTACTGTGGGTTCTCCCTTGCAACTTAAATCAAAAAATTGAACTGGGCTTCCTGCGCAGATTACACGAGTATTGGAGTTAAACTCAGCTACTGGGGTAACTGAAGATTTTGTTACACCAGTTGCCAATAGATTGGACGCTGTGACATTAGATCCTCTTGGTGAACTTTGAAGTTCACCCCTCATAATTGCAATTTGATCAAAGGTGAATACAGACATGCAATTACCTTTTGAGTAATCCATGAAATTTTCCCACATGTCTGGTAGATCAGGTTTATCATTACTGCAAGAATTTCCATTTGTTGGACAACCTGCATTTGTAAATGTACTTGCTACAGGAGGCGTGTCACCACAAAAATCTCCACCATTACATCCATCTTGGAAAGTATGATATAAGCCGAGCCAATGGCCAACCTCATGGGTCAAGGTTCTACCCATGTCGTTTGGTTCACCGGTTCCAATTGTACCTACTCTATCGTGTCTAACCACAATTCCATCCTTTGTGAATTTTGCAAAACTTGGAAAAACTGCATAACCCAACACCGTGCCACCTGAAGAATTTGATGAAACTATGTTATCAACAACCCAAATGTTTAAATATTTTTTATAATCCCAATATACTAAGTCTTTTACGGGTTCTTTGTCCATATCCATTTGCAATCCAACGGTTGATTCGACCCGATTAATCCCATCAAAACATTTTCCATTTGGATCTACTTCTGCAAGAACAAAGTTAATATCTGCTGAACCCACCACGTTTTGAAATGGCGATCTCAATTTAGAAATTGTAGAATTCGAAAAATTAAAATCCTCGTTTAATATTCTCATCTGATCAAGAATTTGCTCTCTTGAAATATTATTTTCTCCATTGGTATGGACTACATGGAAAACTACGGGAATGGTATATTTGGTTGCTCTTTTTTGAACTGATTTATATTGTTTTTGAAATTCTGCAATTTGAGTTGGCCTTTTTTCTTCAGAAATTCTAAGTTCAACATGTTTGTTTGCAAGGTTTAATCGGTGTATTTCAGACCCGCAAACGTGTTGAGCATGAACTAAATATGTGGTGGCAATTCCAACGGATAACAGAATAAGACGTTTCATTTTCGCTTGCAAATAAAGTTTAAAAGGTTGGTAGATGTATAAATCTGTCATAAAAATGAGATGTATTTTGTAAATAGTCAAGTATGAATATTCAAAGAATTGGTCTTTTGAAATGATAAATATATTTGCCATAAGTAAAATATAAGACGGTATAGAAGTCGATTTTATAATTCAAAATTTTGGGGTGATTCCTGCTAAATTGTTTCATGGCCTTTTTCATGTTCTGTTGTTTATGATGGTTAAATTGCTTTATGATCAAATCTTGAATTCCTGAAACATATGATTTTGAATTTGAATTCCGAATAAATCGAGTTTTCACTTCAATAAAATGACAATTAAAACCCATTTGTGTGATTAAATCAATTTCCTGTTTTCCACTTCTCCAATTGCTCGCCAGAATTAAATGTCCTTCAGAAATCAACCAATCCCTGACTTCCGCCTCTCCCATTCTTCCCCAGAAATGATTGTTCATATATTCAATTTTATAAGGCAATAATAAATTCAGTTTCACATAGGTTCAACTGTATACGCTTAACTTTGCCCTATGGACATTTGCGTTTTTCACAAATTAACTTTTGAAAGCTACGCCGTTACATGGGAAAAACAGAAGGCCCTATTTCAGAATTTGATTGACAATAAAAAGTTGGGGAAAGATTTACCTCATCATTGTATCAGTGTGGAGCACCCTCATGTTTATACCTTTGGATTGCATGCAAAACAGAACAATATGTTAGCGACGCCTGCCATGTTGCAAAGTTTAGGAGCAGAAACTTTTGAAATTGAGCGTGGAGGAGACATTACATATCACGGTCCTGGGCAATTAGTTGTATATCCCATTTTAGATTTAGAAAAACTTAAAATTGGGTTGAAGGATTATGTCAGTGGATTAGAAACTTGCATCATAGGAGTTTTAGATGAATTTGGTATTCAAGCGGGAATTATAAAAGGGCGAGTTGGTGTTTGGGTGGATATTGGTTCACCAAACGAACGTAAAATTGCTGCAATTGGCATTAAAAGTAGTCGATACATCACAATGCATGGAATTGCCTTAAATGTAAATACAGATTTGAAAATGTTCTCCCACATAGTGCCTTGCGGTATAATAGATAAAGGGGTTACTTCTATCGAAAAGGAATTGAACGAAAAAATTGACCTTTTCAAAGTAAATGAAATCTGGAAAATTCATTTTAGTCGTAAGTTTGGAGTTACAGAACATATATGAAAAAGCCAAATTACTTAGTTATTGGAATTCTTGCACTGATTTTCACAATGGTAACCTACAGTTGCTCTAGCTACAATGGATTAGTAGATTTAGATACCGAAGTTGAAAAAACGTGGAATAACGTCGAAACTCAATACCAAAGAAGAGGAGATTTAATTGAAAACCTAGCAAAAACTACATTAAAATCTGCCGAAGTAGAAAAGAGTATTTTGACCGATGTTATTTCAGCGAGATCAGCAGCGAAAGAAATTAAATTATCACCCGATCAACTGACACCTGAAAACTTACAAAAGTTCCAACAAGCTCAGGATAATTTAAACTCTGCATATAGTCGAAGTATCAATGTGTTATTTGAAAGATATCCTGACTTAAAGAGCATTGAAAACTTTTCCAAATTAAATGATGAAATCTCCGGAACTGAAAATAGAATCAGTACTGCTCGTTCTGATTTTAATGAAGCGATCATGAAGTACAACAAAAAAGTACGTAGGTTCCCGAGCAATATTTTAGCCAATATATTTGGATTCGATAAAAAAGAAGGATTCAAGGCTGAGGCGGGGAACGAAAAAGCTCCTGATTTGGGCGAAATATTGAAATAATTTTCGAAAATAAAATTTGATGTTCCCATTCTTAAGGAAGTTTTCTCTCGCAGGTCAAATAAATGGTGCATTGGTGAGCAATGCCATTGAAAGAGTAGAAACCACTACTTCTGCTGAGATTCGCGTGCATTTTACCACTTGTCCATCTAAATTATCATTATTAAACGAGGCTCAATCTATTTTCAATCAATTAAAAATGCATAAAACTGAAAATAGAAATGGCGTTTTAATTTTTCTAAGGTTAAGATCAAAAGAGGTTGCTGTAATTGGTGATGAAGGAATACATCAAAAAGTGGGAACAGAATTTTGGGAAGCAGTGAAGGAAGAAATGATTCAAACCATCAAAGAAAACAATATTAATGATGGGATCATTAGAGGTGTTGAAGTAGTTGGTAGACAATTGTCAAAACACTTCCCTCCTACATCTGAAAACCCCAATGAATTATCCAATGAAGTCACAAGCACAAAGAGTATATTTTAAAGATTTTCAATGCGAATTATTTTAACCGGTTTATTATTACTCTTGCTCAATTCTGTTCATGCAGAACAAAAACTTCCAAACCAATATAATTATGTAAATGACTATTCAGGCGTCTTAAGCAAAGACGAAGAATTTTACCTTAACAATGAGTTACTTAAGCCGTTTACAGACTCCACTAGCGTTGAAATAGCAGTAGTCATTGAGGATTATTTAAACGGTGTTGATGTTTTTGATCGAGCCATGTTCATTGCTCGGGGATGGAAAATTGGCGATAAAAAATTGAATAATGGAATTTTGGTTTACATTGCTGTAAAAGATCGTAAATATCATATTGTTACTGCCGAAAATACGCAAGGACTATTGACCGATGGAGTTGTTGGACATATTGGAAGAGCCGAATTAGTTCCAGGTTTAAAAAAGGGTGATTATTTCAATGCAATTAGAAATACTGTTTATGCATTGGCCCTTACTGTCAGAGAAGATTTTAAAGGTAAAACTCGAGATAAAAAGAAGAAAGAAGAATTTCCGTTAGTGGTTATCCCCATCATCTTTTTTATATTGTTTTACTTGATATTTACGCGAAGAGGCGGCGGAGGAGGATTTTCTCGACGAGGATTTTACAGTCCCCCAATTTTTTTCGGGGGAAGTGGCTTCGGAGGTGGAAGTTCTTTCGGTGGTGGTTTCGGCGGAGGAAATAGCGGTGGCGGATTTGGCGGATTCGGTGGCGGTGGAGGATTTAATGGTGGGGGTGCAGGCGGAAGCTGGTAAATTTCGTAATTTCGCGTTTTATGTCGAATTTCCAGAAAGACATTCATTCTCCCAAAACTGAAAATGGCATCATTGAAGTCATTGGAGCTCGTGAACACAACCTAAAAGAAGTATCGCTGGAAATTCCACGAAAATCACTTGTGGTATTCACCGGATTATCAGGATCAGGTAAGAGTTCACTTGCCTTTGATACCATTTTTGCTGAAGGCCAAAGACGATATCTTGAAAGTTTTAGTGCCTACGCTAGACAGTTTGTGGGCAATATGAAACGACCAGATGTCGATAAAATAAAGGGTTTAAGCCCTGTTATTGCGATTGAGCAAAAAACTGTTTCTAGAAATCCACGTTCTACGGTTGGAACCGTAACTGAAATTTATGATTTCCTGCGATTGCTATTTGCTCGTGCTGGCGAAGCATTTAGTTATTTAAGCGGTGAGAAAATGGTTCGTTTTTCTGAAGAACAAATACAAGAATCTGTATTAAAATCCTTCGAAAACCAAAAAATCACCTTATGTGCCCCTGTAATTAAAGGTAGAAAGGGTAATTACAGAGAGCTATTTGAACAAATTAAAAAACGTGGTTTCAATAAAGTATATGTAGACGGTGTCGTTTTAGATATTGCCTCTGGAATGCAGTTAGACCGTTATAAAATTCATGATATTGATATTGTGATTGACCGGTTAGAGGTTAAATCATTATCCCCACAAAGGCTTTTCGAAAGCATTAAAACAGCATTAAAAGTTGGCGATGGGTATTTAACTGTTTTGAATGAAAAAGGAATTCCGCATCCCTTTTCAAAATTCCTGATGGATCCAAAGACAGGCTTAAGTTATGCTGAACCACAACCGAATTCCTTTAGCTTTAATTCACCTTATGGTGCCTGTGCAAAGTGTGAAGGCCTTGGTGTCAAATCTGAAGTCAACCTTGAATTTATTATTCCAAATCCAAAATTAAGCATCAACAAAGGCGGTATTGTTCCAGTTGGAGAATTAAGAGAGAATTGGACATTCCAGCAATTGAGGAGCATAGCTAAAATTTATAAATTCAATTTAGCCGACCCCATTGAAACCTTAACAACTGAACAATTAAACGCTGTTCTTCATGGAGTAGAGGATCCAATTGAAATCAAGATAAATAGCGGCGAAAATAAAGGTCGCACTTATGAAAGCACTTTTAAAGGCGTTATTAAGATTGTGTCGGATTCTTATTTTGAATCTGATGATGATCGAATGCAACAGTGGGCTGAAGAGTTTATCCATGAAGTAACCTGCCCTGAATGCAATGGAGGTCGATTGAAGCAAGAATCACTTCATTTCAAAATAGGCAATAAAAACATATCTGAACTTGCTTCAATGAATATATCTGATTTATATGATTGGATATTGCAAGTTGAACCTTTATTGACAGATAGACAAAAAAGCATAGCCACGGAGTTATTAAAAGAGATTTCAGCTCGTTTACAATTTCTTGTGGGTGTTGGATTGGGTTATTTGAGTTTAAATAGTCCTGCTAAAACTTTATCTGGTGGAGAAGCGCAACGAATCAGATTGGCAACCCAAATTGGTTCCAAATTGGTAAATGTGCTTTACATACTCGATGAGCCATCTATTGGATTGCATCAAAGGGACAACGAAAAACTGATTCAAAGTCTCAAGGAATTAAGAGATTTAGGGAATTCAGTTTTGGTGGTTGAGCATGATAAAGATATGATGCTCGCCAGTGATTGGTTGGTTGAAATAGGCCCACATGCAGGTAAAAAAGGCGGACAAATTGTTGCAAGTGGAAATGTTGAGGATTTTTTAAAATCAGATACGACTACGGCAAAATACCTTGCGGGAAAAGAAAGCATTGCCGTTCCGCAAATCAGAAGAAAATGGAGTGACAGTATCAAATTAAAAGGATGTAAAGGTCACAACTTAAAAGGAACTGATTTAGAAATTCCCATTGGTGTTTTTGTTTGTGTTACCGGTGTCAGTGGAAGTGGAAAATCATCCCTCATCAATGAGACCCTCTACCCTTTAGCTCATCAACGTATTTATGGCTCGCATTATAGAGTTTTAGAACATGAATCCATTTCAGGACTTGAACACATTGATAAAGTTATTCGAATTGATCAAAGTCCAATTGGCAGAACACCTAGAAGTAACCCTGCTACATATGTAGGCGTATTTCAAGAAATACGAAATTTATATACCAATCTTCCAGAGGCTAAAATTAGAGGATACAAACCCGGAAGGTTCTCATTCAATGTAAAAGGTGGAAGATGTGAAGAATGTTCGGGTGGCGGAAGAAAAGTGATTGAAATGAACTTCCTTCCCAATGTTGAAATTGAATGCGATGTTTGTATGGGCAAGAGATACAATCGAGAAACCTTGGAAGTGAGATACAAGGGAAAGAGTATTTCAGACGTTTTAGACATGCCTATCTCTCAAGCGGTGGAATTTTTCGAGCACATACCTTTAATTCATAGAAAAATAAGAACAATGGAAGAGGTTGGCTTGGGGTACATCACATTGGGTCAAAGCAGCACCACATTGAGTGGCGGTGAAGCACAACGAGTAAAACTAGCCACTGAATTAAGCAAAAGAGATACGGGTAAAACCTTGTATATTCTTGATGAACCCACTACAGGCTTGCATTTTGACGATATCAAACAATTATTATCAGTACTTCAAACTTTGGTTGACAAGGGAAATACTGTATTAGTGATTGAGCACAACATGGATGTTATTAAAGTAGCTGACTGGATTGTGGATGTAGGTCCAGAAGGCGGAGTTGGTGGTGGTGAAATTATTGGATTTGGAGTTCCTGAAAAAATCGCAAAACTGCCCCAATCTTATACCGGAAGATTTTTGAAAATGGAACTTGGTTTATAGGTTTCAGGAACCAGGAACCAGGAACCAGGAACCTGACACCTGTAACCTGTAACCCGTAACCCGTAACCCGAATTAAGATTTTGGTTTCTTTATCGCTGGTGGAGGTTTGATCCCAGGAAATGCTTTGATGGTGCCTGAACCACTCTTGGAAGGCGCGGGTGTTGTATTAGTTGACCTTGGATAATTTTGAATTGCACCTCCCCCATTTGATTGGGTATTGATTTCAGCTCCCGAATTGGAAGGAATGGTTGATTTTGCAGGAGCAGACTTTAATTCGGAATTGGTATTGGTATTGGTATTGGTATTACGATAAACTTCAGTGTTCCCTGATCCTATTACTTTGGTATTTATGTATGTATTGTTATTGGTTTTTGCATTTGTATCACACAAACAATTTTTACATTTACTCAAATAATAACCATTTAATCTTGGGTCAGAAACTTTGATAATTTCAGTACGAACCTGAGGTTCTTCAAGCCAAACGGTATCAAAAACTACAAGATTGGTGGTGTAAAATGTATCGGATCTACCATCTGAAACCATTATTCTCTCGCGTTCTGCCGTGCTAAAATTCAATATCACACCAATTTTCAGGTTCTCTATATTGTAATTAATCGTTTTTACATCGTTTTGGTATTCAAACCCGTTGAATGTAGAATTAGCTAAATTCACCACTTCTAATTTATTGCCAGATCTATTTTCATAAGACGCAAATAAACTCACATCAGAAGACAATCTAACCCTCATGCCTAGTTCATAAGAGAAAAATGGAGTTACATGAGTGGAAATATTTCTAGAATTGGTTGATTCATAATCTGTTGAATTTCTATAACCTTCAGTGTATTGTCGAGTGCTGTATAAATTAAAACCTGCCTTAAATGC